>Ga0076292_108_pt2 | contig 40930 bp, 43 predicted proteins | sample RifGroC2_FD_67791 | JGI IMG/M metagenome (GOLD analysis project Ga0076292, IMG submission 67791) | Candidatus Saccharibacteria bacterium GW2011_GWC2_48_9
CTCGAACAGATCGTCGGCAAACTTGTTAGACTCTTCTTGTGTGTGCTGGCATTCTGCTGAGCACACGTGCCCCACCTCGCCATGCGCGGCATGGTCGTGTAGGTCATATACTATAGACTCTTGAGGATTGGCGAATTCACTAGAGTAGTGCTCGTAGTCTGGTGCTGATGGACTATATTCGGACATGAGCAGGAGTTTTTTTCGTGTAGAGCAGCTCTAGGTTCAGACCGATACGGCTCTGAGTCATCTGATGAATCTGCTGCGCTTGACCGTCGGTTATATTTTTGATAAAAAAATCAAAAAAACGATTTTCAGTCACAAAGTATGTTGTGATAAGCAGACGTTGATATGGCAATATTTCTTGCCCCGACTGCTTGCGAGTCCAGTATTCGATCTGGGGGGTATGGTCGATGAGTAGCGGTATATTCATATGAAAGACGGGCTGGCGTGCACGTTCGAGCCATGCGTAATAAAAAGAGTCCCAATCATCGTACTCGGCAAATGCCTTAAAGGTGTCGGGTTTGAAGCTGCCGAATTTCTTGTCAAAGCTATTGCTATATTTTCTGCGGCTATACTCGGTGAAAGAATCTGCAACAGCATCTGCTACATGCTTTACGAGCGTCTGTCGCACTTCATGCGAAAACGGATTCGCTTCGGTGATCACGAGAGGCTGAAAGCCTAGGTCGTCGTTGCCGCTATGGTACTGCAAGGCATAGTCGGCATCACTGGTGTGGTGTATGTTGACGACCTGCCAGTCTTTGAAGCCATGTTTGTTGACACTCTCTTTGGTATAGTCGTTCCAAAAAAGCTGAAACGTTTCATATATAATCATTACTACTGTTACTGTACAAACAAAGGAGATAATCTGCAAATATGTCGCAAAACTATTTAATTTTGCACTGAATACTATGCTTTACGACTGGTTGTTTCGAAATTGCCGGCAACGAATGTATCGATGATGTTGTCGGCTACTGGCTGCAGATTGCTTAGTACCGCTCGTTCGTCTGCTGTGAACTTACCGAGCACAAACGCCGTTGCATCCATGCGATCTGCCAGTTCGCTCCATATGCCGATACGAGCTCGTTTATAGTCTTGTCCGAGGTGTACACTGAGAGACTTGATGCCATTGTTGCCCGCATCACTGCCCTTTTCTCGTGTACGAATAGTACCAAGTGGCAACATGAGATCATCGTGGATGACTAATATGCCGGTAGCTGGATCGAGCTTATAAAAATCTACCAATGCACGTGCCGCAATGCCGGTGTCATTGTAGTATGTCGTCGGTTTGACGAGCAATATCTTTTCTCCCTCTAGACTGCACTCGCCTATGTACGAGTGAAATTTCGTCTTCTCCGACCAATCAATATTATGAGTCGATGCATAGGCATCCAGCAGCCAAAACCCTACGTTGTGACGCGTGTTTTTGAATTCTGAGCCGGGGTTGCCTTGTGCGAGAATTAGTTTCATGACTCTCTATAGTATAACGAAACGATCCGAAAACCAAAGCGTGGAATATGGTTATTGTCGCACTAAAGTTCAGGCCTATGGCGCGTTATGCTTGGTGAATTGGCTGGAGGGAAGATTATTTAAAGTAGTTCCGAAATTGCACAGTTGATATATTGTAATTAAATCCTGGCTCCATCTCCTGCAGTCGTCCGTGTGTCTTGCGGTCGTACGTCGGCATGTTGACGAGTGGGATGAAGCAGACGATGGAACTACGACCAACGCGAGCTGTCGTGTCATTTGCAAGTATGCGGTGACACAAGCCCTTCACCCTACCATTGCTGAATAATTGCGTTTGCATGCTAGGGAACAGTGCGGCTTGCTCGGTGCTCACTGGCATGGGTTGCCATTTGCGCGTATCGAGCGTCAGTCGTTCGCAGCCGTCGGTAGATTCGTATAGGTGTAAGGTAACGCCACTATGGTCAACATGGGGCTCGCCTATCACGGTACCTGTCGGCACGGGCGGATAGTATAAAAATCGCACAAATGCTGATGAGGCGCTTGTCGTTGCTTCTTTGGCAAAACCCACAACTGCATACTCTTTTTCTATACGCTTACCTTTGGCGGCGATCAGTCTCTCTAGATCATCAAATAGTTCACTTGCTGCTGATATGAAGTGTGATGCAATGGGGTTGGTGTGGCTTGTCGTAGCGAGATCTGAGAGGCTGGCTCGGGTGATGTCGAAATTCTCTTTTATATCGTGACTTTCACGCTCACCACTCCCCTTTTTCTCGTAGCCAGTGCCAGACTGCAGCGATGTGGCGGCAAACTGTTCCTTGGTGCGTTGGTCTAGCGTGGTAAAGTCTTGCCATGCAGTCGCTGCTCGTGCAACGTTGCCGCGTATGTGTGCTGGGTAATTGAGCATGTCTACGCCGTCGCGTATGAGTGAAAATTTTTCTGTCATGCTTCTATTCTAGCTCGTGCTATATTATGAAAAAAGAGAGGCAATCCTCTCTTGATTTTCGCGAATAAGATTACCTGGATAGTTGTTCGTGGTAAAACCCCTGGAGCTCTGTGAGTGTATCGTCGCGAATGGCTGTGAGTACCTTGGGGATGTAGTCGATATGGTCGTGGATTCGACTGTCGTTTGCTATGGCTGCGTCTATTGGTGACCAAAAGTTTTCACCAAATTCTGTGGGTATCGGTTCGCCGATTGCATCCTCGCACAGGCAGAATGGAAATAGCACATCTGAAAACAATCGTGCACCATCGTATAAAATTCGTCGCTCAGTACCCAGATAACGGAAGCTACCGGAAAGTCCTGTTTCCTGAGTAAGTTTGCGCTGTGCGCCATCGAGCAGTGGTTCGGACTTAAGTATAGTGCCTCCAGGAAGACCAACGATACCGTATGAGGGCTGTGAGGTGCGACGTTGGTTAAGTATATACAAAGTCCCATCAGTTCTCCGTGTGACAATAAGAAGGGCGTTGAATTTAAACAAGCGGTCATCTTGATCGCTGGTATGATGTACGTCAGCAACATGTCGCTTACCCGCTGCTGATAGCTGGTAGCCAGTCTCTATTTTTTCGATTAGCCCGTCGCCGATAAGTTGCTTGAGATGATAATTGTACAGATCATTGGGAATGTCTTGATGCGGCTTTAGCTGGCTAAAGCGCAGTGAGTCTGCATTTTTAAGTCGAGCGATGATGTCGCGTTGGATGTGCACGCAGGACTACTCCTCGGCTATTGCTGCTGCTTCTGCCGCCTCGGCCTCGGCTTGCTTGGCTTTTTTATATGCTTTAGTGACAGGCGCTTTACCTTCGGCAATGCGCTTCTTGTTCTCTTTCACTTGCTTTTCGTCGATAAAGCTAAACTTGATCGGCATACCAGCGTAGTTGTAGGTTTCGCGCAGAAGTCGCTCTAGGTAGCGCTTGTAGCTCCAGTGAACGAACTTGAGATTACTACCGTGAATAACGAACCAAGGAGGCGTTGTATCGGTCTGGACGATATAACGAAGTTTCGGATGGGTGTTCTTGAGCCCAGACGGCGGGTGCGCTTGGACGGCGCGTTGCAGTAGGTCGTTGAGTACGCGTGTTTTGGTATCTTGCTCGCGCCGAGCTTCGATGTCGAGGGCGAGGTCGAATATCTTTGTGACATTTTGGCCAGTAACTGAGCTGGTAAAGATAAGTGGTGCCCATGGTACGAATTTAAGATGCCGGCTGATACGTGGCGCTAGTGCATCACGAGTGAAGGCATCTTTTCCTTCAACGCTGTCCCACTTGCTGACTACGACGATCAGGCCTTTGCCAGCTTCGGCGATGATGCCTGCAAGGCGTTGGTCGAGCGCGACGCCGATATCATTGACATCAATAAGTAGTAAACACACATCTGCTTCTTCGATAGCCTGTAGGGTGCGCAGTACGCTGAATTTCTCAATCCCCCGCTCTTGCTTGCCTTGGCGACGTACACCAGCGGTATCGAGAAGTTCGACATTGCGCTGGTTGTATTTGATTTGCACGCGGTTGACGTCACGAGTGGTGCCCGCGATATTTGCGACAAGTGCTTGTTGTTTGCCCGCCATTGCGTTAAATAGATTACTCTTGCCGACATTTGGACGGCCTATCAATGCGACGCGGAATACATCGTCTGCTTCTGCCTCGGTGCGGCGTGGGATCTCGGTGACGATAGTATCAAGCAGGCCAAGTGTACCGCGATTATGTTCAGCGCTTGTTTGTACCATCTGCTTGATGCCTAGACGACGGAATTCGTCGACAGGGAGACTACCCTTAAGATCTGTTTTATTGAGCACGAGAACAACAGGTTTTTTGCTCTTGAGGGCTTTTTTAGCGACGACGCGGTCGTGATCGGACACATACATGGTGCTGTCGACGACAACGAGTATTACATCTGCCGCTACGGCCGCTTCTTCGATTTGCTCTTGGATAGACGCTTCAAATTCATCGTCAGGGTCTTTCATGCCGGCTGTGTCTACGAGCCAAAACTGGAATCCATCGTGTTCGACTCGGCCAAGTACGTTGTCGCGCGTGGTGCCAGGTTCACGGGCGACGATTGCCTGTTGAGCGCGGACCATGCGATTAAAAAGCGAACTCTTGCCGACGTTCGCTTGACCGATGATTGCTACGGTTGGGAGCTTGCTTGCCATATGGAGCTAATTATAACAGAGGTGCTAAAACTTTGCGAGCATAAGCGGAACTAGGCTTTGCCAAATGTCTTCGGAAAAAGTAGTGCATCTTTGATAGCTACTTTTGAAAACTCACGTACGAGCGGGTGAATGAGGCCAACTCTGTCGACGGGACAACGACGTTCTTTCGTGTTTACTATTTTTGGGTGCTTCGCTTGTGCTTCAAACGTTGCAAGCTCTAGAAGAGGATTAGTAATCCCCTGCTGTTGATCCCACTGATATACAAAGTCTTCTGGTTGTTCTAAGGTTGAGTACCCGGGATTTTTGATATCCAGATGCTGCTCCAGGGGTGTTGCGATTTCGCGCGGCATGTCCGCAATGGATAAAAGCGGGGCGATACCGTCTGGCGTGGTGAGCGACTGCGCGTATGTGTCCATGTTCGCATTACTTCTGACAGCTGCTCTCGCACCATATCTGAGGTACAGTGCAATATGACGTATGCCCTGCTGCGTAGCGTCGTGCTCGGCCAGCTGACGATTTCGCGCGTCGTCGGTATTCTGGGCTACTTTTTCGAGCAGTAACTCACTTGCGGTAACGTACTGTCTGCGATCGTCTACAGCGCGAGTACCTAGTGCACGCCGCAAATCATTAGGCTGCCATTCGTTTGCAATACGCGACACTTCGCCAAAAAAACGCTTATACATGTTGAATTTATAACATATTATGATGTATAATGCAATATATGGATACCTATAAAAGCCGCTGGTCTGGCGTGACGGCAATGGAAGATCGTTATGACAATCTCATCGCGTTTCCTGAAGGCGGCATGGACTACGACGAAGAGGTACTAAGTGCAGAAGCGCTCTACTATTCGTTTGAGCAAGCTGCAGTTGGCATGCAGCACGTGCTTCAGCTTATTGGCTATACGATACCACCTCAGGTGACGGATATCCTTGCAGATATCGATAGATCCTCATACGTGCGAATTCAGCAGACTCATCGGATTACGTGGGGGCAGATTGGCGCCTTGCTCGACACATGGCAGTCTGACATGATGGCGCTGAGTATGCCTGTAACCGAGATTACGCCTTAGAAACTATCATGCAGTCGCCTTGTGGCAAGCTGGCTAATGTATACGCGCCAAACTGTGTTCTATGAAGTCGCTTTACCCCGTAGCCAATACTAGCGAACGTGCGTCGTATTTGCCGGTTGCGACCCTCACTCATAATGACGTGCCAGTCTTTGCGTGAGGTGTCGCTCATACGCTCGAGGGTGAGTTTACTGGCCCCGTCTTCAAGTTGGATACCAAAGTCACTGATCATCTGTTGATGGAGTGGTGCAAGATTGTGGTCAAGAGATACTTCGTAACGTTTTTGTTTGTAGTAGCGTGGATGAGTCATCTCAAGCGTAAAGTCGCCATCGTCTGACATAAGTAATAGCCCTGAGCTGTCGGCATCGAGCCTACCGACGGTTTTAAGATGACTGTATTTTTCTGGTATGAGTGAGTAGATAGTTGGCAAGTCTCCTTGCTGTTTACGTGAGCAGACGTAGCCAACAGGCTTGTGAAGTGCAAGATAGGTGTATGCCGGACGCTTACCTAAGGGTATATCGTGTACGAGTATATTGTCCGCATCGGTGACGCGAGCGCCAATAGATGCTATGGTGTCATTTACCATGACCGCCTTTTTTTCTATGAGCTCATCGGCGCGACGCCTTGAAACTCCCAGATGAAATGCTAGGTATTTATTGATTCGCTCTGTGTCGTCCGGTGCAGATGTAGGCATGCGTGTAGTATAGCGAACTACTCGCTACTGCGCTACTGGTCCCTGAGGCGGCTGCGTACTCTGAGGCTCGGTAGGCTGATACTGCTGTGCTGGGTCAACTCCCGCTAACTCTGCGGCAATACGACTAGCCATATCTTCGGGAGTAACGGTACTTTCGACAGGTTGAATGACGCGTTCACCAAGTGTGGCTGGTCGTGGTGAAGAGAATGGCGCTGTTGGCTGAGGCATATCAGCAACTGGGGCTGGCGTTTGCTGTTCGGGCACATCTGCGATGGGCTGAGGTTGCACTGGTGCAGGCGCAGCTGTCGGCTGAGGTGCTGGAGGTTGAGGCGCGAATGCCGGCGCAGCCTGTTGTTGTGGCGCTTGGGTTTCTTGCGCGATACTTTGAGGTTGCACTGGTGCAGGCGCAGCTGTCGGCTGAGGTGCTGGAGACGAACTAAAACTAGGTTGAGACACGGGAGCATCGCCAAGTACTTCGTGAACGGTTCGCACGACGTCCTCTATGCCAACTTGCGATTTAACTAGGTAACGATCTGCACCAAGCTGTTCTCCGCGTTGACGCTGGTCTTCGCTACTGAGGGCCGTCATCATGATGACTTTGATTTCTCTTGTCTCGGTTGTCGAGCGAAGTATATCGAGCATGTCGAAACCACTGATTTTCGGCATCATCACATCACTTACGATAAGTTGAGGGCGTTCTTTTATCGCCATTGCCAGTGCTTCTTCTCCGTCGCCTGCGGATACGATGTCGTATCCTTCGGCAAGGAGACGCACACCATAGATTTCACGTAAGCTTTTGTCGTCTTCTACTAGTAATATTTTAGTCATATTGTCTCCATTGTACCTATGCTTTTATAAAAATACCATACCCCTTATGGAAAAACTACATTTTCGGCGGGTTTTGGCGCTGCGAGACGTAGTGTTCAGGGTTTCGTTCGAGTGTATCTAGGGGGATGTTTGCGCGTTGCGGTGATGCGGCGGCTTGGGTTGTCTGTTGGACTTGCGGTGAGGGTGCTTGGGTTTGGGGCTGCGCTGAGACTAGTGCTGGTTCTGATGGCGGAGCATATGCAACGGCGCCAAATTTTTGCGGCGAGGACGCGACAGGTTGCGTATATACGGGCTGTCGAGGCGTAGCAAGTGTAGCTGGAGCTGGCGTTGATGGGACTACAGCTGGAGGCTGCGTCTGTTGTACGGGTGGCGGTGTCGGTGCTGGCGTTGGCGCGGCAGTTTGTGGAGGCGGTGTCGGAATTGCAACGGGCTGCTCAACAGTGCCTGAGGCTGCGGATTGCTCGTGTATTGTCTCGTTCAAGCTTGGCATAGCTGGTATGGAGTTGTGTTGCCCTGCTGTCTGGCGCTGACTATCTGCTTCGCGCTGCAGAAGCTCCGATGCTCTTGCGTGGTCGATGCGAGGTACTTCGATAAAGAACGTGCTGCCTTTTTTGTATTCGCTAGTAACCCAAATGCGGCCTTCCATAGCTTCGATAAGTTTGCGACATAGGTATAGTCCAAGACCTGTGCCGCCGATTTCTCGAGTGTCAGTGCTGTCTACTCGGTAGAACTTTTGGAACAAATGTGGAATATCTTCGGCCGGAATACCTACTCCGCTATCCTGGATAGCAAGACGAATATAGTTGTCGCTCGCGGTGACGTCGATAGTAACCGAGCCGGACGGCGTGTATTTTATAGCGTTTTCAACAAGGTTGTCTAACACTTCGCGCAAATGATCTTTGTCGACATGCGTGTGCAGTACTGGTGTGATGACCATAGTACCCGCAGTTGCTTTCGTGCCATCTGGCGAGTAAATAAGTTTTAGCTGCTTTTCTTCCGCCTTAGGACGCTGCCCTTCTATGATATCCCTGGTAAATTCAACTACGTCAATAACCGTAGGGTTCTCTTTGAGCCGCCCATCGTCTGCTTTGGTGACATCGAGTAGGTCTTGGAATAAACGCCCAAGGTGCTGAGCTGACATGTGTGCTTTGTTGATGAAGTCACGAGCTTTTTCATCTACTGTGGCAGTATTTGGGTTGAGTGCAAGTCCCAGGTATCCTTCGATCGAAGCAACTGGCGTACGCATCTCGTGACTCGCGGTTGAGATGAACTCTGCTTGTGCTCGTTCATCGTCACGCTCTTTGGTGATGTCTCGAAAGACAGCTATTGCGCCATCGCCCGACTGCCCCATAGGGCTGACAACAAATGCAGCAAAGATGTGTTTGCCAGATTTTGTGACAATGCTGATTTCCTTTTCGCGCACTTGCTGTCCAACATTTAACACGCGTGATATTGGGTTGAGCGAGCTTTCCATGACCCCGCCCTTTCCGTCTTCGAGTTTTAGTACTGATTCGAAATGGAGATGCAAGGCATCATCTGCCGACCAGCCGGTCATCTGCTGCGCAGCCGGATTAATAAGGAGTACTTCGCCTGTTTGACTGACGACGATGACTCCATCACCGATAGCCTCGATGATAGCATCGGCTTTTGTGGATTCTTGCTCTAAAGTCTTGTTGAGTTGTGATACGTCGTGGTCGCGAGCTTCTTCGAGCGATTCTCGGCCATTCCACAATATGTAGCTCACGAACATGGGCAGCTCACCGGCTATCACGCATACTATCAGGTCTTCGCGGGTGAGATTTTGTCCAAAGAAATTATATATGATGTACATGTTAACGATTAGTAGTACGGCACCGATTCCATAGAGGCCAAATAAGCCTGCGAATACACTGACGGCCATCCAGAGCGCAATGAATGGTGAATCTATGCCGCCGCTCTCGACGACTAACATGCCAGTAGTAAGGATAAGTAATGCGTACAGCGTGGCTGCTGCGGGCATGACGAGCTTCTTTGGTGTCCAGAAGTATAGTATGACAGCAGCCGAAGCTACAGCGGCAGCTAGAGCCGCATTTGGCGTTGAGATGTAGAGTGTATTTGCAAGCGCATCGTTAGAGCTGAGCTGTTGACCCCATGCATACAGAGCTAAGATAATTACAGCTACAACGCCAGCAGCTTCGCACATGCGTTTATGCCAAAACCGAGATACGTGTAGCGGTTCGATGGTGCCCCCTAGTGTGTGATATTTCTTGTGGTTAAGTATGGCCTATACATCTGAAAAAATCAACAAAAAAGCCCCTTTTTGCAAAGAGGCTTTCGATTGTGACACGATAAAATGTTATTTATCTGCGAGTGCTTTGAGCGCGGCGAGCAAGCTTGCCTGCTCTGCTTCGGTCGTCTTGTCTCCGTGGAATGTACCTTCGGCAGTCGTTTCTTCGCCAAGTTGGATGGCTGCAGTCTCTTCTATGAGATCAGTTTTGACAAACGTCAGAATTTCACGTAGATGCTTCGCGGCGTTTGCCCCTCCGCCCATGTAACCGTAGCTTACGATAGCTGTTGGCTTGTTGTGCCACTCTGCAGAGAGATAGTCGATGGCACCTTTGAGACTTGCTGGTATACTCTGATTGTACTCAGGTGTCAGTACGACAAGTCGCTCGGCAGCTTCGATTTGTGCTGCCCAAGCTTTAACAGGTGCACTTTCGTTTGGCGCGTACATAGGCGGAACAGGTGCGTCAAAGGCCGGTAGGTCTATCTCTTTGAGGTCGAGTAATTCAACGCTGTCGTAGTCGTGCTGTGATGCTAGCTCGCTTACCCACTCTGCGACGCTGCGTCCTAGTCGGTTGGTGCGTGTGCTGCCCACGATGATTGCCAATGATTTTGTCATGTAATTCCCCTTTATGCTATAGTTGTACTATAAATATTGTAGTACTTTAGATTATATAGTACTATGAAAAGTATAGCAAGAGGTATGGATATGACACTGTGTAAAGAGTATTGCAATGAGCCAGAATTTAAAGAAACACTGCGTTTGATCGGTGATTTCTGGACGCTCAGAATTATCGCTACACTCGAGTCGGAAGATTTACGTTTCTGCAGTATTGAACGAGCGCTTGGTGATAGCAATCCAGCTACGTTGACTGCGCGTTTGAAAAAACTTGAGCAGCATGAGCTCGTGGCGCGCCGCGTAGATGCTGGCGACACACTCTACACGCTTACGCCTCGCGGAGCAAAACTGCTCCCTATTGTGGAGCAGATGCAAGCGTTTGCGAGAACGCAGTCTTAGTCCGCGGCTGACAAATCTTCTGGTATGCGCAGCTGTGGCTTCATGCCAGCGCGCCATGTATCGATAGCGTGGCCCATCGGTAAGATATCGTGATAGCCGACGATATCTGCGGCATCGCGCATAAATGCACCAAGTGCGCCCGTGAACCTTAGTGATCCTCGTTCAAAAATGGCCCAGTTGCTGCCGATAGGCACAACGACACCCAGATTGCGAGTTTTTAGCGGTTTTGGCTTGTCGCCGTTTTTAACACGCAAAATATGTCGACCAACGAATACTCCATGATGTACGGCAGTTTGCGCTAGACCGGATAGTTCAACGTCGGCATTATCTCCTATTACAAAGATATCTGGGCGCGCCTGCATATAAGCGTCGACTACAACTTTGCCGCGCGGGCTGAGCTCAAAGTGCTGTGAGTTGTTGCGATAAAATGGTGCGTTGGCTACGCCGGATGTCCAGATGATGGTCTGTGTTTGAATCGGCACGCCGCTTACTACTAGACCGTCGGCGGTGGCGGACTGTACAATTTTCTTTGTTTCTACTTGCACGCCAAGTGCGCGCAGTCGTTTGAGGGCGGCTTTGCTCGAGGCTTTGCTCATGCGTGGCAACAAGCGCGGTGACGCTTCAACAAGGGTTATCTTTATCTTCTGCTCGCGAAGTCCAAAGAATTTGCGTAATTTTTCGAGATACTCGCCTAGAGCTCCAGCAAGCTCTACGCCGGTCGGCCCGCCGCCGATGATAACATAGCGTTTGTCAATAATACCTTGATCGCCCATCTGGCGGAACAAGTGCTTTTGCAGATTTCTAATCTCTTCTTCCGATTTGATACCGTAGGCGTAATGATCTAATCCTTCAATACCAAAGTATGTGGTGACGCTACCGAGCGCAAGAATGAGTTTTTGGTAGCGATGATTCCCTTTGGTGCCTATGAGGGTTTTTTTGTCTGGATCTATCTTGGTGATAGTGTCGCGTACGAGTCGAACCGACGGATGGTCACGAAAGATATGCTCTAGTGAAACCCACGATTCTTTGTGATCGTGGCCAGTCGCTGTGCTGTATAGCGCTGGGTAGTATACGAAATTGTTGTTGTTACTGATGAGTGTGATCTTTACGCTCTCATCTTTTGCAAGTTCCAGTGCAGCTTTAATGCCACCGAAACCGCCACCCACGATTGTTACATTCATGTCTCTTGCCTTTTTTATATTTTGTACAACTTGTTTGGCTATATTGTAGCATTAAGCACAAGCGCTGAGCAAGGGGTGTTTGTGCGTCCCCGGTTACGGCAGTAAGGGTCCTACACTCAGCATCACGCAGAGTAGTAAAATATAATACATCGATAAGCGGAACATGCGTTTGCGTGCCCAGTGCTCTGGATCTTTGGATGATAACCCCTGGAAGCCAACATATATCCAGTGCAAGCCTGAGATGAGCATGACGGCAAAGTATATCCATCCAGTGTAGCCAAGCGGTGTCAGTGCAATAGTGAACGCCACGTAGAGGACTGTGTTTACGAGTATCCATCGAATCGTTCGTGGCACTCCCCTGACGACCGAGATGACGGGTATACCTGCAGCTTTATACTCTTTACGGCGATAGATAGATATGGAATAGAACTCTGGAAATTGCCAGAAAAATAGAATGAGAAAGACCACTATAAGCCCTATGTCTACTGACCCGGATACTGCCGCGTACCCGCCTGCTATTGGCATGGCACCAGAGATGCTACCGACCAGCGTGCCGTGGAGCGAGCGGCGCTTGGAGAGCGCACCGTAGAGCCACACGTATATGACAAATCCCAAGAGGCCTATCGTGACGACGAGCCAGTTCGTCCATATAGAGAGTGTGATGGTGCCGAGTATGAGCAGTGACAAGCTGTAGATGACCATCGCGCGCCCACTCACCTGCCCCGTGACGCTCGGGCGTTTTTTGGTGCGCTGCATGATTTGATCAATATCTTGATCGAGATAATTATTGAGCACGCATGCAGCCGAAACAACAAGTGTCATGCCGACTGTCGTCGCAAGAAATCCTACCCAGCTAAATGCTCCGAAATGTCCTGCGGCAAAAAGATACCCCGCAACGCCCGTAAGGACGTTGCCATACATCACGCCGGGCTTCACGAGCTGATAGTACACGCCGAGTTTGTTCACTAGAAGCCTTTTTTGTTTTCTTCGAGCATTCTTTGCTCCATCTGTTCGCCGCTCATACCCATGCGATAGTTGAGGTTGTACATTACCCAGAGCGAGCCACATACGACGATGAGCATCATTGCCATCGAGTAGACGAATGACCAACTTTGCCAGCGGGGCTTCGCTTCTCCGCGAAGATGGAGGAAATAGTACACTTGTACACCGAACTGCATAACTGCGAGCACCAGTACAAAAATCGCTGTCGTTGTGGCATCGTACCATTCGAGCTTAACGGATAGATATGCCAAGATCGTGAGCGCCGCAGCACCAATAAACCCTATGGTATATTGGCGTACTTCGTGTGCGTAGCTTTGCGTGCTCATGAGATTGCCCCTAGTAGATATACGACTGTGAAAATGAATATCCAGACGAGATCAAGGAAGTGCCAGAATAGTGCGAACAGACTAAATTTACGCACAGCATCCGGTGTGGTGCCACGCTTAGAAATGTAATCGCCGAGCGCTATTGCCCAGATAATACCTATTAATATATGGAGTCCGTGTGTACCAACAAGCGTAAAGAATGCGGACAGGAATGCGCTATGGGTCCAGTCGTGACCTGCAAGATAGAGCTCGCCGAATTCGTAGAGCTCGAGGGATAAAAATCCAATACCGAGCGTAATAGTAGTCCCAAGCAACACTAACGTGCGGCGCTTCTGACCATGCTTAATTGCGAGGTACGCAAGGCCACAGGTAAAGCTACTCACGAGCAGTAAGAATGTTTCTGCCATGACAAATTCGAGGTTAAATAGTTCCTGTCCGCTTGGGCCGCCGTTCGTGCCATCGCGCAAAATTACAAAGGTCGCGAACAAGCTGGCGAATATCATGATGTCGGTCATGAGATAGAGCCAGAAACCGAGTGTGGCATTGGCGGCTTTTTCTTTGATGTGGGCTGCGTGACTGGTCATGCGCGGGCTTCCTTGTCGAGTTTATAAAGTGTATCTGCAGAAATGGTGTACTCAGTATCGTCGTCGAATGTCCGCTTGATGACGAACACTACTACGGCAATGAGTGCGACTATCGCAAGCCACCAGATATGCCAGATGAACCCGATGCCGATCAAGCCAGCTGCGACAGCGATATAGACGCCAAGCGCAGAATTTTTAGGTAGTTCGATATCTTTGTAGTCACTCCTTGTGGGTACTTTGAGACCAGCTTTTTTGCGCTCCCACCATTCGTCCCTATGTGAGACGCGTGGTGTGATGGCGAAATTGTAGAATGGCGCAGGTGAAGGCACCGACCATTCCAGGGTACGGCCATCCCACGGGTCGCCGGTAGTGTCTGCTAACTCTTTACGCTTCCATACGCTGTACGCCATGCCAATAACCATGAGCGCGAAGCCGAGTGCGATTACACCAACACCGATACCCGATACGATAAAGAGTGGTTGCCACGTGGGGTCGTCGTAACTATCGAGGCGCCTCACTGCACCCATCAATCCCAAGATGTAGAGCGGAATGAACGCAAGAACGAAGCCTACTTGCCAAGCGTAGGCTGCAAGTTTGCCGATACCGTCATGCAGTGTGAAGCCAAATACTTTTGGCCACCAATAGTAGATGCCCGCGAAGTAGCCAAACACCACGCCGCCAATGATGACATTGTGGAAGTGTGCCACAAGGAACATGGTGTTGTGTACCTGGAAGTCGAGCGCCGGTACTGCCATCAGTACGCCTGACACACCACCGATAGTAAACGTGACAGCAAAGCACATGAACCATATCATCGGTGCGGTAAAGCGAATACTGCCTTTATACATGGTGAAGATCCAGTTGAATAGTTTGACTCCAGTTGGGATAGCGATAATCATTGTCATGATGCCGAAGAACGCATTAACGTTTGCTCCTGCCCCCATGGTAAAGAAATGATGCTGCCAGACGACAAAGCTTAAGAACATGATGCCGATAAGCGCCGCGACCATAGTGGCGTAGCCGAACAGGCGCTTACGCGCAAAGGTGGCTACTACTTCGCTAAATATACCAAACGCCGGCAATATCAAAATGTACACTTCTGGGTGCCCCCACGCCCATATGAGGTTGATATACATCATGGGGTTGCCTCCCCCGTCCGACGTAAAGAAATGCATGCCTGCCACGCGGTCGAGTGCAAGCATACCAAGTGTCGCAGTGAGTACGGGGAACGCCAGCATGACGAGTACCATGGCGACGAGTACGCTCCATGCGAAGATAGGCATTTTCATGAGTGTCATGCCAGGTGCGCGGTGCTTAAGGATAGTGACGGTAAAGTTTATGCCAGATAGCAAGCTGCCGATACCCGAAATTTGCAATGCCCATATCCAGTAGTCGACCCCCGGCCCGGGATTATACTCGAGACCAGTGAGCGGTGGATAGCCAAGCCAGCCGCCGTTACTAAAGCCACCAAACACAAGCGAACTATTGATGATAACCATGCCTGCGAAAAACAACCAGAAACTCACCGAGTTGAGAAATGGGTATGCAACGTCACGAGTACCAAGTAATAGCGGTAGTGCGATGTTGATAAGGCCAAACATGGCACCCATTGCGACGAAGAAGATCATGATGCTGCCGTGTGCGGTAAACACCTCTTGGAATGTCTGGGTGTCGAATAACTCTATGCCTAGGGGCTCTAATGCCGTCTGGGCGCGAAGCATCAATGCATCCGCACCACCGCGCGCTAGCATAAGTAAGGCGATACCCATGTACATGATACCGATTTTTTTGGCATCGAGAGTAGTCACCCACTCATTCCAAATATAGCCCCACTTTTTGAAGTACGTGATTGCTACGAGTACTGCCAGTATCGCTAGTGGCATACCAACGGCCGCGCCGATAGTCACCGGGTCTTGTGGTAAATAGTCAGCCGACAAGCGGCCAGTGAGCCAAGACCAATCCATTAGTGTGTTCCTCCGTGGTTCATAGTGCCGTGATTCATACCTTCCGTATCATCTGTTTTTGATGAGCTGCTACTGTGTCCATGCCCCATGTACTTTGCCATTATTGTATCATACAAATCTTTTTCCGCGAGCTGATATGTTTGCGGTTTGGCCATCAGGCTCGGCTGCGCAAGAATATTATAGGTAGCTAAATCCATGTTTAGGTTGTTGTCTGTCGCTTCGCCAGGAGCAGCGATTGTCCAGCTTGTAAAATCCACTTCCGACATCACATCGGCGGTAAATGTCATCTTGGAGTACCCTTCGCCGTTGATGTTGGTGTTGTAACCCTTGTATTCACCTGTCTTTTCTGGCATAAGGTTGAGCTGCGAATTCATGCCGTTCATAGAGTAGATTTGCGACCCGAGACTTGGAATCCAAAATCCACTCATAGGTGCGTCTGCCGCGAGAGAGAAATGCACTGGCCTGTCGACAGGCAGCGGCAGTTCGTTGACGGTTGCGATGTCATATTCTGGGTAGATGAATAACCACTTCCATTGCAAGGCGACAACCTGCACTTCGATTGGTGGTTTGTCGGATGCGATGGGCTTGTAGGGGTCGAGGCTGTGCGTCGACTGCCAGGTGATGACCCCGAGTACACCTATGATGACAATTGGTATGCCCCACCATATCGCCTCGAGTGTATAATTGCCATCCACTTCTGGCTTGTAGTCTGCACCTCGCCCTTCGCGGTACTTGTACGCAAACATGCCGAGCATGCCGAACACGGGTATAACGACAAGCGCACTTAACCCGAGTGTAAAGTATAGTAGGTTGCGTTGCTCTATCGCTGTTTTACCGGTTGGCTCGAGTACGTCTATAGTGACGTCTTTTACGAGCACCCACATCAATACTACAAATGCACTTAGGCCAAGTGGAATCAAGCTCGCTTTTAAAAGACGTTTCATGCTGTTTCTATGATACTACTTATGATAGTGAGAAACAAGCTGTTATGAGCTGATATGTGACCATTTGTGGTGAATGGCTTCTTCAACTTCTTCGTCTGTAATGCCTTGGTCGTGCAAGTATGCAACAGCGCGGTTGCCAGATGCGGCAATAGATTTCTTTGCCAGATAGCTAAGATATGGCATGAGCTCATCGCGGTGTTTTTCGAGAAGTTCATCGACCCTGTTGGCGTTTTGTTCACGATAGTTTTCGTAACGAGTAATAGTGCGTGTATAGGCTTTGTCGTAGAATACAGGTTCGCTGTAGGCCGTTTGCATAGCTTTAATAGCTTTGACGGCTTTTCGCGCGATAATCATCTGTGCACGGTAATACTGCAGGCGCTCTTCGACGCTCGACTGCTTCTTCTTGCGTTCAAATACTGTCTGCATAAAGTTGACAAGATGGTCGAAAATATCTTTACGGTCCATGTACACAGCTGGGTCGATTTCGTCGTGACGTGCATACTCTATCTTCTCAGTCTGTACGTTGAGCTTACCGAAAATACGGCGGAATACACGCTCACTTATTTCGCCATTAACGTATAGCTGTCGGAGCGTGAACTTCTCGACGTGAATCGCCATGAGGTGAAGTGACTGATCGAATAACTTGTCGTGATGTTCGTCCGTAATTGTGTCACGTTGTGCTCTGGCCGCAATAATTTTCTGGTCGAGCAGCTGCTTAAGCTCACTGTAGGCGCTGTCGTTGACGAAACCTTTTGTTTTATGGGCACGGAAGCGCTCTCGCTCAGTCAGCAGGTAGTAGATGCTGAGGTCGGCTTGTTGTGCGTCGTCGAGCGGTTCGGGCTTATCGAGACCAAGCTTTGCCATGATGGGTTTGATAAGAGGTGCTTTGATGAACAGTGTCGCCAAGATACAACCGATCGTGAGTGCAAGTAAGAACTCGCGCGGAGTATAAGGGTATACCCAGTCGGCAACGGTGAAATCTTCTGGTATGAGTAGCACGATGATGATGGCAAGCGCACCACGGAGACTACCCCACGACAGCAGTAGCTGCCACGAGGGTGGAATCTTCTCTTCTATCTTGAGTGAATTAAGCGGCGAGGTAACTGCATAGACCGCCACGACACGTACAGCCGCCACTAGCAGTACTGTTAGGAGGATCGGGAGCCACAGTTGGCGTATGTCGACGTTTGAAGATGCAAAGAGTAGCCCAGCCAAAATGAAAACCAGCGAATTTGCGATGAATGCAATATGCTCGATAAACTTGCTAAGGTATTGGTCAGTCTTGGGTGAAAGGGTGTGTCGCGCGTAATTACCCAGAAATAGGCTGGTGATGGGTCCGAAGAAACCATGTTCGTTTATAAGCTCACCGAGTATAAAAACAAAGTGAGCAGAGATGATAAGCAGTGTGACTGTCGCGAATTCGTTGGAGCGAGTAAAACGAACGGCGCGTGAAAAAATAACCGCCATAACAAGTCCAAGTAAAATGCCAAATACAACCATGCCGATAAACATGGTGACGCCGTCAAAGATTGTCGCTGCGCCATCGAAGCCGTTGATCGCTACAGCCAAGATGACCATAAATAAGGCCACGGCTGTTCCGTCGTTAAATAGGCTTTCACCTTCAAATATCATCGTAAGGCGGCGCGGTGCACCATATTCTTTGAATAATGCGAGCACTGCCACGGGATCCGTGGATGAAATGATGGCACCAAATAATAATGCGATAATAAAGGGAATCTCGAAGCCTACGAGCGGCAAAATCGCCCAGAGGCCAAACGCGATCAGAAGTGTCGACAACAGCAAGCCGACTACGGCGAGCAGTGAAATCGCCCATGCGCTATCGAGCATCTTACGGATATTCATATTAAAACCGGACTCAAATATCAATATAGGTAGGAATATATAAAAGAGTAGCTCTGGCGTGAGGGTGATGTCACCCAGGAAGCCAAATACAGATTCTAAGTATGGAAGTTTAACGATTGGTACGAGCAGTAGCCCTACAAGTACAAGGAGTACGGTATACGGTAGGTTGAGTCGCTTGGCTACGAAAAACACGCCAGTCGAAAGCGCGAGGAGTGTGAACAGTGCCAGTATAGAAGTAATAGTAAGCATATTTGTATAAAGTATTGCCTTAAAGCCACGTCTCACTATACGCCTGCCCTTTCATCGGTGCAAGAGCTGTTTTATACTACATCGTATGTTACAAATTTTGCTCCACTCATCGAAAACTATGAGAACTAGGCCGGAAACATTACTGCCCTATCAGGCGCCGCAGTTTTTAGCTCGTGCCGAAGAGCTTGCAGGATATCTTCGCTCGCTCGATGTATCTGAAGTCGCTCACGTTATGAAGCTTTCGCCAGACAAAGCCGCGTCGACTGTAGAGCTCATGGCCAGGTGGTCTAGTGGGGAATCTGGAAGTAGGCCGGCTATCGATGCGTTTATTGGAGATATATACAGCGGATTGCAGGTGCACACCTGGACCCCGGCTGATCGTCATGAGGCGAATGGCCGCCTGCTAATACTGTCTGGCTTGTACGGTGGACTCAGGGCCTGTGATAGTGTTGTCCCGTATCGACTAGAAATGGGCTATCGTCTGCCAACTATGCCAGAGAAAAATCTCTATCAGTACTGGGGAGACACTCTCGCCACCCTACTTAGCCCGTCTGCGAAGAGTCTCGTAAATCTTTCGGCTGTCGAATACACCAAGGCATTACTACCATATATCAATACGCCGGTCGTAACGCCACGCTTTTTAACAGTTAGTCCAAAGAATGGTGAACCGATATTTGTAGTTGTTCATGCCAAAATTGCACGTGGTGCATTTGCAAAATGGCTGGTTGTCAATCGCATAGATAACACCGAACAGCTCACCCTATTTGATGACTTGGGTTATCGTTACGACGCCTCACTGAGTACTCCGGAGCAACCGGTATACGTGTGTCAAGAATTTGGTGGCATTGGCCTTAGCGTGAGGTTGAGCTGATTACTTCTTGTGGCGTTTGGATGGCCACCATACGCCGCGACCGATGTCGTGAACTAATGCAGGAACGAGCAGTGAGCGTACGACGAGTGTATCGAGCAATACGCCAAACGCTACGATGAAGGAAAGTTGTAGCAAGAATAGGATTGGAATTACCGCGAGTGCAGCAAACGTTGCGGCCAGTACGATACCTGCCGAAGTGATAACTCCACCGGTGACGACAAGCCCTAGCAATACGCCTTTTCTTGTGCCGATGCGCAGCGATTCTTCTCGTACGCGTGTCATAAGGAAAATATTGTAGTCGATGCCAAGCGCGACAAGGAATATGAAGCCGTACAATACTACCGATGGCTCAGCTCCAGGCAGGTCTAGCGCGTAGTTGAATACGAGTGCAGATATGCCAAGGGTTGCCACGAATGACAGTACAGTGGTAACGAGCAGCAGCAGCGGTGCGGCAATTGAACGGAGCAAGAGCATCAATATGATCGTTATCACAAGAAGGACTGCTGGTATAACGACCATGCGGTCGCGTTCGGCACTAATTTGCGTATCAAGCTGTACTGCCGTAGTGCCGCCGACTCGCGCAGATGAGTCTATGTCATGGAGTGCGTCGCGAAGGCGCTGTATTGTCGTTTTAGCGGCATCGGAATCGGCTTTATTTTCCAGAGTGACTTCCAGTAGCACTTCGCCATCGATAACTTTTGGTGTCGCATCTTTGAATGGGTAGGCTTTTTCTGCGAGGCTATCCACAGATGGAATATTGGCTGATGCCTCGCGGTATATCCCGTCGATCACTGCTTTTGGTGCGCCTGGTGTACTGGCGACTATTTGACGCCGCAGGTCGGCTTTTTGAGTGGAAATTTGCGACGATATTTCGCTACGAATTTCTTGCTTAATATCTGTCTCCTGTTGCCCAAGCGGCAATGTGCCAGAGTTTGAGTTATCAGCGCGCACTGCGACAGAAGCCGCACCGTTGTCTGCCTCGATGGCAGCAACTGCTGCGTCGAGCTTGTCTGCGCTCACGACGACTTGGGCCGGAGTACCTGAGCCACCAGGAAAATGTTTATCGATAAGCTCCTGGCCATCTCGGGCCTCTGATTCTCCGAGTATAAAGTCGCTCTGCGAAACACCCTCTGCACGCAGTTGTAATAGGCCGAGTGTTGATACCAATAAGACGGCGGTCGTAGCTACCCATACTGTGCGGTCATGGGCACCCACAAACTTGGCGACTTTCTGCCACGCACCATGTTCATGTTCTTTTTTACCAAGCTTGCCGATGATATTGAGTTTACTGTGGTATTCGGGAATGCGTGGCCAAAATACTCTCCGCCCCCAGATGACAAGGAGGCTTGGCAGAAATGTGAGTGCGCTGAGCACTGCAAAACCAATACCGATAGCACCAACTGGTCCTAGTGCTTGATTTGAGTTGAGGTCTGAGAGCAACAGACATAGTAAGCCGGCGCTCACCGTGCCACCTGCCGCAAGAATTGGCTCGACGGAGCGTCGCCAGCTGGCGACAATAGCCTGATGCGCGTGCGCATGGCGCGTAAGCTCTTCTCGGTAACGCGCCACATATAACAGCGCATAATCTGTCGCCGCGCCAATCACCAAAATGAACAATATGCCCTGCACCTGTCCGTTTATAGTTACGATACCTGCTTGCGCGAGATAATATACCGCCAAGATTGATGCGGATAATGCAAAAATTGAATTAAGTAGCACTAGAAAAGGCAGAATTGGCGAGCGATACACGACGAGCAATATCACAAATACTACAGCGAGGGCTACACCAAGTAGTAGGCCGTCGATACCAGAGAACGCGGCAGATAAATCATCCAGAAATCCAACCGGACCAGTAATTTTGAAATCAACGGGCGCGTCACCCTGTTCAAGTGCTGTGCGTAGTTCGGCTACAAATGCTTCGTTTTCGCTGTCGCTGTTTGCGTTGACAACAACGAGTGCTGCCTTGCCGTCTTCGGCGAGTATGGGTGGAGACACCTCGCCAACTACCGATTTAATCTTGGTCAGTCCACTTGTGGTGTCGGCGATTTGTTCGACAGTTGTATCGGACAGTTTCTTCTCATCGTCACTAAACACCAGTATCGCGGGAATTGTATTCTCGTCTTGGAATTTTTTTAGCTCTTTGTTAACCTGCGTAGATTCGGCACTCTCTGGTAAAAATGTTGCTTGGTCGTTGCTTGCGACATCGCCGATCTTGCCAAAGTATGGTCCGCCAATACTGCCGAGCAGTACCCATATAATAAGTAGTACTGCGGGTACGGTAATACGAAGCCATTTTGGAAATTCTAGGTTGGATTTTGTCATAGTGCTAGTGTAGCGCGCTGTACGCGTACGCGCCAGTCTAATGTTAGCCGAGTATCCGGGCCTTTTGACTTTCAAGCTGCTGCAAGTCAATCTTGAGTTGTTGCTCGAGCCGCGTTAAGTCGTCTTTATGGCGATTATGGCGCTGCGTGATATCGTTTTCTAGATTTGTTACTTGGTGTTGAAGGTCTTGCAGTTGTCGTTGGCAATCTCGTAGCTCTTTGTCGTATTGCTGCATATCCTGTTTGTCGCGTTCGATAAGCTGTTGCTCACCGCGCGCTTTATCTTTTTCGTCGAGTGCTATTTCGAGCACCTCTCGCTCTCGTAGTTTAGTGACGTCTTTTTCTTTGATTTGCTTTTGCTGTTCAAGCTGCGCGATGCGTTGTTGTAGTGCTGCGATACTGCTCATTATACTGTTCTCCTTATATGTATATTATACTGCGCTCTGGTGCGTTTCTCCCAGTGTCTTTTTGGGGGTATTATTGCTACAATGGTAAAGGTAAAAACACAAGGAGACAAAAATTTGAAACTGTGGCTATCTAAGCGCCGGTCTGAAAACACCACGGTGCCTGTTGAACAGGCTCAGTTTCCTCTTATAGAAAAATTTGGCGAAAACCTCACGCCAAACATGCGCGCGCTGCGTCTTGCGATGACTATTGCAGATCAACTACTCTCCATGGGCGTCTCGGCCAACAGCGTAGTAGCTAAGACGCTCGATATCACCGAAACATACTGCCAGCGACCGGTGCACATCGATATCAGCGCAAATGTGTTGATGGTCTCACAGCTACGCGGTATTGAGCGTGAACCGCTCACGCTGATTCGCCCTGTGACACCGCGCGACACAAATTACATGACTATTCAGTCGATTCAAAATCTCATTTATGAGATTCATAAAGGACAGCACTCACTTGATGAAGCAGAACAAATTCTCGATGATCTTCTCAAGTCCCCTCGTACGTTTCCTTGGTGGCTGATCATGTTCGGTAACGCCTCTATCGTTGCGGGCGTCACCCTTATGTACACCAGCGCGTGGGAAGCGATTTTAACGACCTTTTGTATCGGTATGATGATCGATCGCCTACTAGCATTATTGATTAAGCACCGAATACCCCCATTCTTTCGCCAGGTTGCAGCTGCTGGTACTATCACGGTTACGGCAGCGCTCATTAACTTCGCAGCCAGCCAGGGTGTGTCTTTCTTCTTTGATATGAACCCTACCCTTCTTGTCGTCGGTGGTGTTGTCATGCTCGTGGCGGGCCTCGTGATTGTCGCCGCCGTGCAGGATGCAATTGAGGAATATTATCTGACGGCAAACGCGCGCCTGACAAAAGTGATCATGCAGACAGTTGGTATTGTGATGGGTATTTTGGTGGGGCTCTACGCAGCCCGAAAGCTCGGCATTGGTATTGCGGTGTCACCAGACCCACTGACGCTCAACGACCTGCAGCTACAAGTGATCGGTGCAGCCATGGCTGCGGGCGGTTATGCACTTGCCTGCCAGACAAAGTTTCGTGCTGTTGCCGGTATTGGTATTATTGGCGGTGCAGGCCTTTTCTTGATGTGGAATGCAGTCAACACGCTCGGTATTTCAGTTGTGCCCGCAAGCGGTATTGCGGCGGCATTTATAGGTATCATTGCCGCGTTTATCTCGCGTTTTTGGCATACGCCGTCGGTAGGCATTATCGCCGGTTCTATTGTGCCACTTGTACCTGGACTCATGTTATATAACGGACTCATGCAATTGATCAACTATCCGCCAGGAGACCCAGAATTTTTCAGAGCACTAGGTACATTGTTTACTGCAGCAACGACAGCGCTTGCTATTGCCGCAGGTGCATCGTTCGGTGGGATGATTGGCCGGCCTATTAATCAAAAAATAGCCTATGCCCGTAACGATATTCCGTTTGCAGAGTTTATGCGTCGGCAGATCAATCCAAAGCACAAAGTTAACTTAGCAAATCTTGCGCTCAGTCAGCTAGGTCGCATACGTAAGCGCCGCGAATGGCGAGACCATCACCATGTGGGACACGCAGGTGCTGTGCAGCACGATCCTACTTCACACGATATTCACCCGTAAAGTAAACTACGAATTATTTCGGTGCCATGTGTCATCGTCGCTTTTATGGTATTTCTGTTTCACTGCACTCCATGCGACCCGGTGTGCGACTTCTTCGCGAGACGTGTCGCCGCGTCGGTCTTCTGGATCTTTATATTCATCGTACGCGCTGTTGAACGCTTCTTTGTAAATATCTTGTGCGTGGGCGGGTAATACATTTTTGACGTTATCAGGTAGTTCGCTTATTGAGTTGAACGGCATGAGTGGCCTCCTTTCGATTATGGTGTATGGTTGCCACCAGTTACACCAATTACTTCGCCTGTGGTATAACTAGATTCTTGGCTTGCCAAAAATACATAGGCTGGTGCGCATTCAGCTGGTTGGCCGGCTCTCCCGTACGGAGATTGCTCTCCAAAGTGCGTGAGTTTTTCCATCGGCTGACCGTAACTCGGCTGCAAAGGTGTCCAGATCGGACCGGGCGCAACAGCATTGACACGAATGCCTTTTTCGATGAGTTGTTTGCTCAAGCCCTTGGTGAAGCTGGTGATCGCACCTTTTGTTGACGCGTAGTCGAGCAGCTCGGCGGATGGTTGGTATGACTGTATGGATGTCGTATTGATAATACTTGCCCCGGCTGGCAAAAATTTCATCGCAGATTGCACAATCCAGAACATCGCATAAATGTTCGTGCGAAAGGTCGCGTCAAGTTGCTCGGTACTGAGCTGCGTAATATCGTCGCAGTATATCTGCTTGCCCGCATTGTTGACGATGATATCGATACCGCCAAATGCTTTCATGACATTGATTGGTAGCGCTTTGGCGAACGACTCTTCGCTGATGTCACCGGGAAGTGCTAAAGTTTCCACCTTTGTGTCTGCTATCAGCCGCAGGGTTTCTTCGGCGTCATTTTGCTCCGACGGCAAATATGCTATAGCGACGTCGGCGCCTTCGCGGGCAAACGCGATAGCAACAGCACGGCCTATGCCTGAGTCTCCACCGGTGATGAGGGCTTTTCTACCGGCAAGTCGGCCAGAACCTACGTAGGACTTTTCTCCATGGTCGGCTTTTGGTTGCATCTGCGAATCAAGTCCTGGTTCGTCTTGCCTTTGTTCGGGGATGTCTAGTTTTGGGTATTGAGTTGTTGGATCTTGCATTGTGTGTTGATTCTTTTGCATATATATCCTCCTTGTGAGTTGGGTAATTTAAGAGCCAGTAGGCTGTCGATATTCAGGGTTATGAAATCCGAAGTGATTTCCATCTTGCCATTTTTTGGGTATGTTGCCCTCGGCTGGTATGCCACCCTGGGATTTGAGCACCTTTGCCATGTGAAGCAGGTTGTACGTCATGAACGTCACATTCTTGTTCGTGAAGTCACTCTCGGGTCCACCAGAGCCTTCGTCGAGATAACTTGGGCCTGGCCCGACTGGCCCAATCCAGCCCGCATCTGCTTGCGGTGGTATAGTGAAGCCGACGTGTTGCAAACTATACAGTACGTTCATGGCGCAGTGTTTTACGCCGTCTTCGTTGCCGGTGATGATACTGCCGCCGACTTTTCCGTAATATACGTATTGGCCCTTGCTATTGGTCTGCGCAGAGTTGGCGTAGAGTCTTTCGATTAACTTTTTGGTCTGCGAGCTATTGTCGCCGAGCCAAATTGGGCCACACACCACGACAATGTCTGCGTCTTCAACCTTTTTAAATATATCTGGCCATTCGTCTCGATCCCATCCATGCTCACGCATATCTGGCTGCACTCCCGTGGCAATGTCGTGGTCGATAGTACGAATAATTTCGGTACTAACCCCAACTTCTTCCATAAGTGCGGCACTTGCGCGCAGTAAGCCTTCTGTGTGGCTTACCTCTGGCGAGCGCTTGAGTGTGCCATTGAAAAACAGAGCCTTTAGTCCGCTGAAATTAGATTTTACATCTGTCATTCTGCCTCCTTTCCTGTAACAACCATTATACAGGCAACCGGGGGACGTTGTCACGGCTATAGAGTTGACGGCTCTACCGCGCTAGCCAGCGAACGGTAATAAATATGCTATAAATGCTACGGCAAGTCCAATTGCAAGTGAGCCCGCTATTATCATCAAAGCCTTTTGCTGGTCTTTTTTACGGTATTCAAGTTGATCGACATTCTCCTGATGTTTCATGTCGTCACCTACGTTAAAGAGTCCACTCATGCCGAACTGTGCGCAAAAATGTAACGATGCCTGTAAGAAGCCAGATGCCGCCAATGCCGCTGGCAAAAAGATAAGAATTCTCATGGTCGCGTCGACGGGTACTGTGTAAAACACGATAAATAACACAAGTGTAATCGCCAGGCCTAGGTAGCCTGCTCTGCGACGCATTCGGATTTCTGCGGGTCCGATATTGCACATGCCTGGTATGTAGGTATTGCTCATACTATCAGTATACTCCTTTTGTTGCGCTATACTGGGTATATGGATAATTCACACAAACTTGAAGGTACAATATTAGCTAACTTTACTCCCCTAGGGAACGTGTCGAAGCTAGAAATTTTAGATGTAGTGGAGGGTGCGGGCGACGAAGTTCCAGTGGGCGCGACTATCACTGCGCACTATACTGGCGCTCTCTGCAAAGACGGTACTATTTTTCAGAGTAGTCACGACTTCGGCGACCCTGTGACATTTGGACTAAACCAAGTGATAAAAGGTTGGACGGATGGTGTTCCCGGCATGCGCGTCGGTGGCACTCGTCGACTGATTATTCCTTCGGACCAGGCATACGGGTCGGCACGTGCAGCGGCAAACATACCACCAAACAGCGACCTTGTGTTCGATATCGAACTTGTTGCAATTGCGGGCTAGCTGCTACTTTTTGATAGTTTTCTGATCGATTGAACGTACGACAATTTGCGGAAGTGGAATTTCAATGTGTTCTTTTTTGAACGCTTTGAGAATGCGTCGACGGTATTCACCCGCAATCGTCCACTGCTCGGCTGGCTGCACGGTGCCTAGTGCTTTTACTATTACGCCGGACTCTCCAAAGGTATCGACACGTAGGAACTCGATTGGCTGACTAATGAGCGGAGCGAGTGTTTGGTCATCGAGCATTTCTTTGCCGACCCTGTTCATGACCGCTTCAACCTTGTCTATATCGCTATCGTAGGCAACATTGATATCTATGACCACACTCGAGTACTGGTAGGTGCGGTTGGTGATAATGCTGGCTTCACCGTTTCGTACTATGTTAAGTGTGCCGTCGAGATCGCGTAGTTTAGTGATGCGCAGTGTGATGTCTTCAACTACGCCAGATGTTCCGAGTTGCCCAGTAGTACCACCACTCAATGTTACTATATCGCCTACCCGGTATTGATTTTCTATAAGAATAAACATACCGGCGACATAATCTCGAATAGTCGTCTGTGCGCCCAGGCCAATCACCACGCCCAAAAAGCCTAGGCTTGCGGCTATGGCAGTAAAGTTTATATCAAACACCGAGGCGATTGCGCCAATCGCGACGACCCATATGATAATACCCGTCAGAGTACCAAAGACGCTGCTAATAGTGTCTTCACGCTTACGCTCTTCGAGCGCGGTGCTGTGATAGTGTGATTTTACGGCTCTGCGAACTATACGATCGGTAATCATATTACTCACGCGCTTCACGAGTAATGCACCGAGTAGTATGAGTGCGGTATGGATGAGTCGGTTATCGAGCAGGGCGATAAAAAAGTCTAAGTTCATATCTGTATGGTAGCAGATACGGGCAGAGATGATAAGCGCTTTGACACTATTTGTGACATGTTATGACTGAGCTATTTTACGAAAAGTAATTCACTTGCTACCTGTGCACCTATGGCGCGGGCGGCAAATTGTTTCGGAGATTCTGCGCGCGCATCCGAGACAGTTCGCAGTACATCGAGTGTGTTTTGGTGGCTTTGCATCCATGCCTGGCGTCGTTGCCATAATTCAAAATCGGCCATCTCACCTGAATCTAGGTAGAAGTGTTTCATATCAACGCCGTTTTGTAGTTGCACAAAAGGTCGCGCGTCGAGTAAGGTTGCGAGGTAGTCTATTGTGGTAAAACCATGACAAAACGCTTTGTACTCGGCGCTCGTGTTGCTTGGAGCTACGTTGGCACCGATTAGTGCAGAGTTACCGACCGCATGAAGCATGGGCAGAGATTCTAGGTGGACGGCAGCATATGCCTCTGCCTCAGGTCGGTCTGTGAAATAATACGACGCCATCGCCGCGTTGTCTGTGTCGATGTCTTGTACGGGAAAGTCAGGTTGCGGTTTAAAGCGAATGAATGAGGAATTAAGTTCTGGCACGGTATCTCCTTAGCGCTACTTTTGCTCATTTATACTCTCTGAGAAAAGTTTTTGCAAGCTGTCCGTGGCTATAGTAATCTTTCTGCTGAAGTTTCGCCCAGGCCGGCATCGGAGAATTTTGCGGCCATAGTAGGATTGCCGCGAGTCAGGCGTTTGATGGTAAGGTCTTGCGCCTTATTGTTGGCAAGTCGCAAATTATTACCAGATTTCATCAAATTATCTTTCACTTTGTTGAGACGGTCGATAGATTTATCGATCTCGTCTATGGCTTTGGTAAATTGGTCGAACGCTAAGTCGGTACGTTTTGAAAAGCTCATTTTAAAGTCATTCATATTTTGCTCAAAATTCGTCACATCAATATTTTGTTCGTTGAGCGCATGGATCTGGCGGCGTAAGTCTTGCGACTTGAGGCTACCCGCACGCAAGAAGCCGATCATCGTGATAAAATGCTGAGGTCGAATCACATACATATTTGGATATTCATGTACTGTCACTATGTCGTCGTAGTAATCGTTATCTTTTTCGAGCAGGCTTACGAGTACAGCAAACTCACATGATTTTTCCCACCGGTCTTTGTCGAGCTCTTTAAAAAAGTCTTTGTTGCGGTGCTTTGTCTTCGTCACTTCATCTTCATTTTTCATCTCGAACATAATAGACAGCATTTCTTGCCCATCTTCGTCGAGTTCGCGGTAGATGTAGTCGCCTTTGCTGCCTGTTCCAGACACGGTATTATCTTTGTCAAACTGAGCGCGAGGAAACGCAATCGGACGGATACGGTTGAATTCGTTTTCGCAGTGTATTTCGAGCGACTCCCCTATCATCTTTGTGCTCATGCGAGCGCGCATTTCTTTAAGCGACACGAGCGCAGTTTCACTGGCTTTTAGCTGTTCCCGATAACGCTCAGACTCAAGCTCTTTCTGGTGCTTGATGTTGTTGATTTGCGTTTCTTTCTCGGCAAGTTGTTCGCGAAACTTTTCTTCTATTTTACGCTGGGCTTCGAGTGCTTGTAGTTTGGTGTCAGACGCAGTTTGCCGAGCAACGACTTCTAGCTTGGACTGAAGCGTGGCTATCTCGGCATTTTTCTGTGCGCGCAGCTCGGCGGCTTCGGCTTCTTTTTTGGCGAGGTCGGCTTGCAGATCGTTTTTGGTGGTGGCCTTGGCAAGCTCCACTGCACTTAGCTTGTCTTGCTCGAGTTGTGCGACCCGTTCGAGCAGTTCACGTTCTTTGAGTTGAGATTTCAGCGCCAGTTCGCGTTCAAGTGAGTCGCGGGCTTTGCGCACTTCTTCTTCGAACTTTTCTTTTTTGATAGAATTCACCACACTCTGAATAGTTGTTTGATCTATGTCCGACTCATGAATAGATTTGAGGTCAACTATGTCGCCTTTGGCGGCCGCTTCTTGCAGTACAAGCGTGTGCTCGTCTTGAATAGAGACTTTAATTTTCTTCATATGTACAGTTCCCTCTCAATATTACTCTCTACAGTATAGAAGATTTTGAGACAGTTTGCGCACTCAAACTTTTTTCACAGTAAAAGCGGGCGTAATAGTTGCGACTATAAGAAGTTAGCGATCGAATTTGCGCTGCTCTATGGCCTTCGGCTGTGGTTTGTTGGTTTTATATTTACTGAGTCGATCTGCGAGCGCTTCGCGTATCGCTACTTCTGAGTGTGTGTACGCAAAATGGATGCCCGAGGCTTCTACCCCTTGTGCAAAAGCATGCGATATAGATTGTGCGTATGCCTTTTCTCCTATTGAGGTGCCGGCTGTCTCGCCGAGCGATTCCATAGTGACAAGCTGCTGTGCCATGGCTGCCTCTACTGCAATGCCAGCGGCCAGCTGCTGGAAGATCTGCCGACCCTTTCGATCTATACGAGGTTCGGCGACGCCCTGGTATGTGCGCAGGTATTGCATTAAATCTTTAGCGTGTGTGGCTGTGTCGCCGTCTTGGTCTTCAAGTGTATCATTTAGCAGCTTTACCTTGTCTTTGCTTGACGGAAGAAAGTAGACGCGTCGAACGATGTCTCCGCCGTGAGTTTTGTCGTGTACGCCAAATTGATACGTGAACGTGCCTGCTTTAATTTTGCGCTTGAGTATGTCAACATCGGCGTCTTCGGAGTTCCAGCTAGCACGGCTCTCTTCGGTCTCGTGATCGATATTGAACGCGTCGGCCTGCGAGAATATAATGTGGTCGGCGTAGTCACAAAGCATGTCAACGTCAAACTCTTCCTTGGGTCTTATGTATTCTCTCCAGTTGCCTGTCTCGGCCATAGTACGTCTTCTCCGTCACTTTAGATATATGCACATCATACTATAGTTGTGGATACGCGAAAAGTGTGATGTGAGATATTGGGTGACTAGCTAAGTCTTTGTCGGTTCTGCTCAAACAAGCACACCGCCACCGCAGCGGCTACATTGAGTGATTCTACGGGTGTATCGGCCTGCGGAATATGTATCTGCCTAGTTGACGCAGATTCAAGATCATTCGAAAGACCGCCTCCCTCATTGCCAAATGCCCATGCCACGGGGTTTCGCAGCTCCTCTTCGTAGAGGCTCGAGCTTTTAGCGGATAATGTCGTCGCAAGTACCGGTACTGCCGAGCCTGTAGCTAGGTGTAGTAAATCGACATTCTCGTGTATAGTAAGCCAAAATTGTGCGCCCATGCCCGCACGTAGTGCTTTTGGTGACCATGCAGAGGTGGCATCTGTCGATAGATATATGTCTTTGATATCTGCTGCTGCAGCTGTACGTAGTGCGGTACCAAGGTTACCAGGATCTTGAATGCCTTCGAGTAGTAGTGCATCGCGCGACAGTATGCCACTTTTATCTGTAACGGACGGTGGCGTAAATACTACGGATATACCGACACTTGCATGGACATCGCTAAGCGATTCGTATAGCGTGTCTTTTGTGGTAATATGCTGTACACTTGTGTCTTCTAGCTCAGTGATCAAGGCCGCTATTTCGGTATTGGAGTGTGCCAATTCTGCTACCACATACATTTTTGGCGTAACACCTGCGTCGAGGCAACTTCTAACAAGGTGTATACCGTGCGCAACGACGGTGTTTTCTTCGCGGCGAAACCTGCTATTCGTGGCGAGCTTGCGGAGGTACTTTATTGCGGTGTTGCTGGCAGACGAAATGATATCCATGCTGCTAGTATAGCGGTTTTACGACTGAGTGACGAATCGACACAAAATTGCTGGTAGTAATTGACTTGTACTAATTATTGTGTTATAGTTTATATGAACGTTGTATCAGTCCAGCGTAAGTCCTTCGAAAAGAAAGCGACAACTCATGTCTGCAAGTGTAAAACTCAAGATCTTTGCTGCGTCCATCGCGATTACGTTGGCGATCATCGATGTCTTCATGATCATCCTTGTCTATTCGCAGATCAGAAACCCGATCGGGTCATCCGAGGTTGTTTCGGTCTTCATAGCCATCGCTTTGAGTGTGGTGTTCATTCTCAACATTCTGTACGCCATTGCCGTCATCTCGCTCTCTTCCAAGAAAGCGGTGCTTCGAGCCGAGAAATTGGCCGAAGAAGAGCGCTGCATCAGTCTCGGAATCGAGGTCGTACATCACTCCTCGCATGCAATTGATGACACGGCTGTGACGCACGAGTTCTTTGCCGAGCAGGCTCGCGTCGATCGCGTGCAGTTCGTCTACGGATTTTTGGCGGCGTTTCTCGTTGCGTTCGTCGCAGTCAAGTTGCTGCGTCGTCGCTGAACCAGCTGAACAACGTTCAGTCGCCCCCACTCTCAACCGATTGTGGGTGGCGACATGAACACTTTTTGCCCATAGAGCTTTCGAGCTCTTTTTGTTTTATGAGCACACACTACCAGATAACTACCAAAGCGTGATAACTAATATATAAAAATATGGTATAGTATTCTCATCCGTATTACGGTGAACCTGAGAGGAACAGATATGTCCGCTGAATATGCAGCACAGGATGTTCTAGACGCCTACCTCGACATGATCAAGCGTGTTAGTACGCATTACGAAAGATATGTCGGTGATATGTGGAGCGTGGTTGTCTTGCATACGCGACATGTGCTGAGAGGCGAAGCGTGGCAGGAGCGTATTGCGCCGTTTGAAAAACGGTACAAAGAACAAATCGAGCTCGAGGGCACGCTCTACAGTGTCGCGAACACGTTGGTGTCGAGTGGCCCCGAAGTGGCTGACATTCGTTTGAAGGGTCTGTCTGACATGATAGGCCTCAATGAGATGCACGCAGATCTCGAGCGCGATTTGCTCGAAGAACTACTCGCGCACCCGACGATGAGTGTGCAGAGTGCAGATGAGTCTCGGTGGCTTTCGCAGCATAGACTCCACCGTCACGCGACTTTGCGACGTCGTATGCGTCTGGAGATTGACACCGCATGGTTCTGGTTGCGTGACCTCGATACCGATTGCGTCGATGAGTGGTCGGACTTCGAGCAAGTCGATCCGGTCGTCGCCAAGAAGACCATCGTGTCGATACGTCCTCTGGTCGTGCCGTCCTGAACGCTTCCCGCTCCCCTGGTTCTTACCCACCCGAAAGGCGAATTTACTTGCCCCAGGGTGGGTATTTTCGTGTACACGCTACACTACTCGGCTATAATGCGCTCGATGATGCGAGTGAATATTGTATAATGGAAGTATAGCAAAGGAGGCTGCCAGCGACATCATGAAAATCTGACATATCCTGCAAGTAAATCAAATAACTATATATGAAAGGATATCATCATGGCAAAAGGTAAAGGTCACCAAAAACGCGAAACCCGCAAACCACCCAAGAAGGACAGTTAGGCACTACTGTCACTACAGCATACTACAGCCGGTTCACGCCGGCTGTATTGTATTTGAAGTAAGCATAGGTATTACTTACGCAGAGATACCGAGTTGTTGCCGAAAGGCCTTGCGCATAGAACCTAGAATTCGAGTCGCCGTTACTAACTCGCGGTGCTCTCTGTTGTAGTCGGTTGCGGCATCGTCTAGTTCATCTAAGGTAGGGGCACCATCGCAAAGTTCCATGTGATCGGTGGCGTCATTACGAAAATAAAGTGGCAAATTTGCATCGATTAGTGGGGTGAGTAAAAACTGCTCGCGCGCCTCTTCTTTGTCATCAGCTTCTACCATCTCGATAGATTCACTTTGCGAAATGACAGTTTGTCCCTCTGCTTCTTGAGGATAGGGGCAACTACATAGTTCCGCAACAAGGCACTCGTCTGCATCAAAATATTTCATCTTTTCGCAGACGTGTAGATCGTACTCATTATCTATAGCCTGCGCCACGCTTACGCGAACGGCTTGCTCTCGGCGCGAAGGTCCAGCCAGCTCCACGGCTGCTGCAACTGAACCATATGCATAGTTCGCGATGTGCGCCGGTAGTTGTATATTGTGCTGTGTGGCAGTGTAGCTGTATTCAAACGCAAGTCTATTGAGAGTAGTTGCGCCTAGTTCCGTGCGCACGATCATCTCGGCACGACTTGCTTCAAACGAGTACGACTCATCAATGTACGATATCGGCCATTCCTCTGCACTGAGCTGAGTAAAATCTTGCCCGGGTCCAAGCGACCGATTGTAGTCGGCAACGCGTATAGGGTCACCTTGGGTCGTGGACAGCATGAAGGATCCTGCCGTGTGCGCGCGAAATGCTCGGTTGACATACGATAGTTTACGTAAGCTGTTGTGAAGCTCCGCTGGAGTGAGAGGCTCTATTTCTGTAACTAGCTTTCGTTCGTGTGATTGTGCGCTCATGCAACTACTGTAGCGCACAAGTCACTGGCTACAAAGCGTAAGCTGTTGAACTCGACTATATCTACAAAGCGTACGGTCATTTCGGTTTCCAGATTACCAATTATTGAGTGTGTTGACGATAAAAAATATCAACAAGATAATAATAAAAGGCAGTATAGTAAATCGTTTTTTGAGTCGTCTACCTGGCTCAGCGATACCATCTAGTGCCGCTCCTTCTGCCCGCTCGTCTGCGTAGCGGTGGCTTTGATCGTGAAGTTCTTTACTTACTGTTTCGATAACACCAAGTAGTGACTCTAGCTGTTGTTGTGAATCGAGCGTAAGTTGTTGAGTGCTATAAAACAGCAAATAATCGTCTACAATTTCTATGTCGTAGGTACGACCAAAGTCGATGAGCGCTGCCATGACGTCTGGTGTGAAGATATAGAGTGCGTCGCGGCCATAGGCACTCGGCGCATAGAGGGTGAAATGTTTGTCGAAATCTCCTTCGAGCGACAACTTTTGCCCACCGAAGTCATCTGGCAAATTGGTAAACCCAAACACATTATTGTGCTTCGCGTCGAGCACCATGTGCGGGAGCTTGCGATTGAGTCTGATCCCAGCATAGCTCCAGGTATGAGTGCGACGATTTTTGCCGGCACCTGTCACGTATTGGTAGTTACCTATTTCCGTTCCATCGGGCAGTCGTAGTCCATCTAAGATAGTCCGGCTATGCCCCTCGTCGAATATCATACCCGGGTACGCTGGTGCGTTAACACGAAGTAAATACTCCGCTTGGTTAACAAGAGCAAACTTATAGAGTCTGGCTTGGCGCGCAACCCCTGCTCGAACTGCGCGCAGTACTGCTATACCCACCCCAATGACCACACCTGTAGCTAATATCGATAAGATTAACGTCGCGAGAGCTGAATTGGCCACAGAAGCGATGGTGTTGAAGGTGATGTATGCTAAAAGAGCTAATACTGATATAGAAATTATTTTGCCTCCGGCTAGCGTCAGGTCACTCTTTTTATTTGTGCTCCGCCACGCTTTGAACGCGGCAATATCTTGCTGAGTAGCTGGTGTATTGAGCGCAGAATAATCAAGTTTCATTGTCTGTAGTATACGCTATTTTTCGGCGGTGCTGTACAAGTTTAAGGATCCTCCGCGATACTATCTGGCGATAGCGATGCGCATTCATGTGGACTCGCATACTGCTTAAGAAGTGAGCCGAGCAAGCTTATGCATTGTAACGTTTGCACCAAACGCTGGATGTCCGGGTTCTAATAGTGATCCATTGCTCAGCGCACCAATATTGAGTGCATCAAACCCAAGTGCGTCTATGAGCCGCGAGACCGTATCGATGTCGGCTTTGTTATCGCCGGCAACGGCAATAGCCTTGCGTTCGGGTGTAACTGCTGGGCGTGTTTCGTCGTGCAGATCGTGGTAGCCCATGTGATTGAGCGCTTTCACTATCCGCGCCTGCGGCAGATGCAACTGCACCGCTTCGCTTGACGTCATACCCTCGGCTACACTATCGCTACGCGGCCCGTCCACCTCCCACCAATAATTCATTGCATCGATAACCAGTATGTCTACAAAGTCTTCGGGCTTGAGTAGATGAAATTTGCCGAGCGGCATGGCCAAGACGACAATGTCCGACACGCGCGCAACTTCGCTGGTGGTGACGGCGTGGGCGCCAGGTGCGAGTACCTGCACGCTGAGTTCGATTTTACTTGGGTCGCGAGAGCCAGATATGTATACTTCGTACCCGGCTTTACGCGCAAGCTGCGCAAGTGTGATGCCGAGCTTGCCCGCACCGACGATACCTATTGTGTTGTTTTGCATTGGCTTATTTCTCCGCTAATAACTCGCGTACTCGCGGAATTACTTCACTGCCGTATAACTCGATCATATGGCGGCGATCACTCGCCTTCATGGGTCCAAATCCGTACACGAGATCAAAACGTTGTGCACCAACGGTGCGCATGGCTTTGGCAATTTTTTGCGCAACTGTTTCTGCGGAGCCAACATACATGGAGCCACCTTTTACTTCGTTCATGAAGTGTTGTTTTGTCATGGGTTGCCAGCCGCGCGAGGCACCGACTTTGTCCATAGCCTCTTTAAACAGCGGAAAGCCTATCTCTATTGCCTGCTTATCGGTGTCGGCGATGAAGCCTGGCGAATGCATACCCACCGGATGCGCGGTATGGTCGAATTGTGTGACGGCCCGTTTGTATAGGTCTACATATGGCGCGAAACGTGCTGGTGAGCCACCTATGATAGCAAGCATGAGTGGAAAATCGTAAGCTGCTGCACGAACAACTGAATTTGGCGAGCCGCCTACGCCCACGTAGGTATCGAGCTTGCCCGACTCGGTTTTTGGAAACACGTCCGCGTTGTCGAGCGATTGCGTATGCGTGCCCTCCCATGTGATAGTTTTTTCTGTGAGTAGTTTAGAAAAAAACTCAACTTTTTCTTCAAACAATGCCTCGTAGTCACGTAGGTCGTAGCCAAAGAGAGGAAAAGATTCTGTAAATGAGCCGCGTCCAAGTATAATTTGCGCTCGTCCATTTGACACGGCATCGAGCGTCGCAAATCGTTCAAACACGCGCACTGGGTCGTCCGAACTAAGGACTGTCACACCGGACGCAAGTTTGATGCGGGAGGTGCGACTCGCGATGGCCGAGAGTACCATTTCTGGGCTCGAGATTGCAAATTCTTCGCGGTGATGCTCCCCTAGCGCGATAATGTCTACACCGAGCGAATCGGCAAGTGTTGCTTCGTCTACGATGAGCCGTATCGAAGCTGCGTGGTTCATGAGTGCACCTGTTTTGTCTGTTGCGAGGTCGCCAAACGAATCGAGGCCAAAAAGATACTTATCGGTGGGTTGCGGTGTTTGTGTCATGATGTCTCCTCTATAATTTTGTCGGATCTATGCCGATACTTGTCAAAAGATTAATGTTGAGTTGGTAGTGTTTTTCGACCCCAATTTTGCGCTCTAGTAGCACTCCACTCGCAACGAGTTTTGCAAAATGGTGGCTCATGGTGGGTTGAGACAACTTGAGTGCGAGGGCGCAGTCCGTGGTAATGCTACTTGCTTTTACTTCGCACTTATCTTTGGCGAGCTTACGCACGATAGACAGCCGTGTATCGTCGGCCATACTTTTGAATATGTCGGTAACGCGTGTATTTGGTTGTTGCATACGTTCTATTATATAGATATATCTACATAAATCAATATACAAATATAAAAAACACTCGTCATCCTGTAGAGCGCCTAGCGAATGACGAGCGATGTTGAGTGAGGTATGTGGGTGCTATGGAACATTGTGGTGCGTATAGAAAGCTATGCTACTCGGTGCAGATGCGTGAGCGGTGAACGAGTGACGACACCTTCGTCCCAATTCGCTCGGGGTGGGCCATCAAACTCTTCGCGTTGCGCCAGCATCTCTATCAAGCGAGCGTCTAAGTCGGTGTCATCGTCGATACCTTTGCGCAGTTCATCTGCCCGGCGCAAACCTCCAGCTGGATCGAGGCCACTTGCATCGAGAAATGGATTCTCGCTGACGTATTCATTTTGGTAACGGGTGTGTTCGTGTGTTCGTGAATATTCTCGCATATTCCCTCCTTGCTACGATGTTACCGCGTGAACTATTTGTCCACCCCACTACTATGCGCGTCGAACCTGAAAATAGCCTGTAATGGACGCGCGCTATTGGGCGCGCTGGTCGTAAAGTTCAAACGCGCGAGTTGTAGCATTTTGCAAATTAACTGCGGCGAGTTGTGTAATATCGTTGATGGACATGCCGTGCTCTACTGTAGCGATCTTACCTATGTATACTTGCGCCCGACGTATGTGTTTTGGCTTTGCTTCGCCAACCGCTACTGGTGTATAGTCTCTTCCGTAGCTCACTCCTATCGGTACGATGCTTGCGGGAGTTTTGTCGGGCGCAAGTGTGCGTTTGGCCAAGTGTCCGATACCAGATTTGAGCGGAAGGTTTTTTTCGGGATGCACATAGTTGTGGGTTGATTCAAAATACGCCGCGATTGGGTGACCTTCTTCGAGTAGATCGCCTAGCATATCCATCATGTATTGGTTGGACCTAAGCGACAGTGCGCGGTTTTCTGTATGATTTTTCGTGCGACTGACCGGTATCGTACCCATGTTATTGACAAATCTTGTCATGAGCGGCTGTAACACCCGATGGTATTTTGCGCTGACACCAAGCTGCGCGAGTAGCTCTCCGTTGTAGAATCCGTCTTTTGCAAGGACTCGTATATCCCCTACCATCTCGGGTGCAATTTCTTGCGCGATAGCTGCTGCTGTCCATTGATCGTGAAGATTTGAAAGATGGTTAAGTGCATAAATTTGCGGCGCGCGTGCTTCGCCAAGGTCTGCAAGCGTCTGCTGCGACTCCGGTTCGTAGGCAACTTCAGGTTGCATAACCCGGTGGATGAGTCTGTAGGCACTGCGAGCAAATGCTTTATTGGGTTGAAAATCTCGATGATAGTCGTAGTTTTCTTTGAAGTGCTCGATCTCGTATGTCGGCCGTTTCATACGACTACTATACCATAGGCGCGTGTGGCTCGGGGTCGCTGCATGCCGTACGAACAAACTTGCGAAATGCTTCTATATCTAGCGGTAGTGCATTAAGTGCATCGACAGGTTCTGCGAAGGCAATATTCGCCCCATCGATGACTACGTTGCGTATATAGTGTGCAACGATGCGGTAGTCATCGGACTTGATGTCGATGCTAGGTGCGTGTTCGAGCGACCAATTGTGATACTCACGAAGCACTCTACGCTCACGATGCAGGACCTTTTTGCGTTCATCTTCCGCATAAAAAATTTTACTTGCTGTGTCCGGATTGTGCATATCCAGAGAGTCTCCGTCGAGTAATGTCTCGGTTGCAGCAAGGAGGATTAATCGATCCTCATCGCGCAGGCCTGGTAATATGTGTATGACGCACTGGATATCTTGTTTAGTGGCTAACTCACGGAAAGCCGTGGCATCGGCAAGTAGTCGCATACTGGCTGTGATATCAAGAAGTCGCTGCACTTGATCGAGCCATCTGGGTGATACATTCGCCATCTCTAGTTCTTCGAGAATATCCACCAAGTCTTTTTCTAGACATACTGTATCGTAATCGGGCTGCTGAGCTTGAGTGGCGCGTAAAATGTCGTGGATTCTTGAGATGTCAGGATGCAACGGGTCTATGCGGTCGTAGAGTTCGTGCTCATGTTCGACGAGAAGTGCATGCTCTTCGTCATTTTCATCTTCTCGTAGCTGCGCTTGTTCGTCGAGTTGTGCTAGTTGAGCGAGCAGTTCACGGTTCTCTTCTTCGCTAAACGAAAATACTTGCGCATCAAACAAATGGTCGTCATCTGAGTTGCTTGGTGTGGGTTCCATGCCGCGAGTCATAACATATCTATATCATTTTTATTGATAAATATCAACTTATTGTGGTATAGTCATAACGAACCTTAACAGTTTAGCGCCCGAAGTGAGAGCGGCGCTCTGTATATAACTAGTAGTGTATCCAGTACGCCGTTCTCAACTCACACTTGAGATCACCGCTGCAAGTCGCATCGGAGAAGTCTACGGCAAAATGAGGTCTATCATGGCTGCAACCCGCAAGTATGAGTCGAATGTCGTACAGGCTACGCAACAATTTGCTCACGCGTTGCGTTGGGCGGATGGCAACGACGCTCGACTGCAAGTGCTGCGTGACGCGATTCAGTCGGCAATCGACAGCGACAGCAATTCGCCCACGACGTTCAGTTTGAGACCGCCCACAACGTTTAACTGGCAGCCGCCATCATGGTGGCGCACACCCGAGCAACAGCTCGAACGTGCCCGTCAGCTCTGGCCGAATGCCGTTTTGCCCAAACAACCTAAGGAGTTTGCACCTCGGACAAAGTCCGAGGTGCTGCTTCTGCACGTGCCAGATTCGTTCGACTCCCTCTGGGACAAGATCGATGCCCCTATGGGTTACACCAAGTACCGCTGGGCGGGTGTCAAATCGGACGAGCAGAACCTACGTCTCGCGCCGAACAAGCGTGAGTTCGCTGAACCTGTCTGGTTGGCCTTTGATCCAGAATACGGCAAGGGTGAACGATCGGAAGATTTTTGGGGGCAAGACAGTGTTGCGGCTTCAGAGCTTTTGTCGGCGCTGATCCAGTTCCCCGAATGGTCGCTTACGTGGTTCAATGGTGATTCGGCCCCGAACCTCTCGGGTTATCAGCTCAAATACGATGGGAGCTGGTCGCACGTACCGTGCCTCCGTCGTTGGGGAGGTGACCGCCAGCTAGGGCTAGACGCCCGCTGGGCTGTCCGCCGGGGTGATGAGTGGTCGTCGCCATCCGTTAGGCGCTTGGCGGGCTAAACTGAAGTTGGTTCATAGGTGCTCAGAGGAGCGTGGTGTTTGTGAGGCTTGTCCTCGCTGCCGCGCTTCTCTGGGTGCCTGCTACCCTATATACATTTGTAATAACATATCTTCGCTACGGTCTCGCGAAGATTTTTATTTTGCGCGCGAGGTACACTATATATCGTCATCCATGGGTCGCGCTGTATACTGTACCTATATGCTCGATCATCATATCCAGAAAAACATCGTCTACACTCTCGCCTTTTCGGATGGTATGCGATTTGGTGAGCTCAAGCCAGATGAGCTAGAAAACAAGGCATTTGACTATCATCTGAAAAAAGTAATTGTAGCTGGCTTCGTCGTGAAAGCTGCCGATGGTCGCTATGTGCTGACTAACGAAGGTAAGCGCGTGGGTATCAGTGCATTTCGAGCAAAAAATGATCGGCTCGATCAGGCACGGTCCACCCTACTACTTGCTGTGCGGCGTGCGGACGATGGTGCGTGGTTGATGATGCGGCGCAAATCACAGCCGCTTATTGGTTTGCGCGGATTTATGAATGCGCGCCCGACGGCTACCCAGCAAATTGTAGACACAGCCCAACAGGTATGCTGGGAAGAGACGGGACTTACCGGTACGTTCGTAGCGCATGGGCATGGCTACTTCCGTGTGTACCGCGGCGGTAGTCTCGAGAGTTTCATTCATTTTA
>Ga0076292_106_pt1 | contig 30523 bp, 30 predicted proteins | sample RifGroC2_FD_67791 | JGI IMG/M metagenome (GOLD analysis project Ga0076292, IMG submission 67791) | Candidatus Saccharibacteria bacterium GW2011_GWC2_48_9
ACTATCGACAAGAGTGAAGGGATTGCGGCGTACCTAAATGGCCACAATCATTTCGGTGCAGTAGGAGTGCGAAAAGATGTACCGTACATCACTATGCCGGCCATACTACAAGGCACCACCAATGCGTATTCTGTAGCTCGTGTGTACGATGATAAAATTGAACTGGTGAGTTATGGTCGTGCACAAGACTTGGAAGTGAAATTACAAAGCTTTAAGAGAGAGAAGTAATGATGATCGAAGTGATGAAAGAAGCGGCACTCGCAGCTGGTAGCTATATGTTAAATTCTGATGAGCGCGAGCAAACCAATAAAACCAATACGAAAGATTTTGTTACCGTCGCCGATATAAAGTCACAAGATATCATACGCGACAAACTGCGTCAAAAATTTCCCGATACAATTATCTTGTCAGAAGAGGACACCGAAGAAGAGCGCCGACAGCTGTATGTTTCGGGTTATACGGGGTTTGTACTCGACCCAATAGATGGCACGTACAATTTCAAGCGCGACATGAAAGAGTCGGCGATATCGATAGGATATATTGAATTGTACTGGGCGAATGCGGGCTCGGGGGCATACCTCAACGACCGTTTGATCCACGTAAGCAGTCACTCGGCGCTATCGGACGCATCGGTAAGCACAAGTAACAGCTACGACGGCGAGGCTATGAAGCGAAACCTCCAGCGTCATTTGGCGATCTATGAGCATAGTGGAGAGATGCCTTGGACGGCGTGCAATGGTAGCGGCGTGTTGATATGGGCGTGGGTTGCAAGTGGTAGAACCGACGCATATCACCACAATGGATTAAGGCCATGGGACAATGCGGCGGCTTTTTGTATTGCGAGCGAGGCGGGGGCGCGTATTAGTCGACTCGACGGTACGACGGCTCGATTTACTGATGCAGACATATTAGTGGCAACACCTGGTGTGTATGGCAAACTATGTGCTATATTCGATGATCCTGCGTTCGACAAGAAACTACTACGATGATGCGCATCTATATCTCCCGGTCACTATTCAATCAAAAAATAAGGAATCTTTACTTATCATGACACGTCGCAAGCCGGAACAACTTGTATCGCCAACACTAGTGCGAATAGTCGCTGCGATACTTTTTTTCATAGGGTTATTTTTGATATATATCGCAGCGACAAATTACGACGCAATGGGAATATGGGTTGCGCTAGGAGTGGGTATAGGCGGGGCGACATCGTGTATGTTCTCTGCGCAGTCTTTTATCACAGGCGATCCAGAGTACATATTGCTCGACCTGATTATACCTGGGTAGCGTGAGCACTTGTATCGTTACCCGAATGGTGTACTATAAGGCAAACGGATACATATTATGGGTCTACACGAAAAGGAATGTTCTCGGACTGAAACCGAACGAATCATCGAACGCAATAGTCGGCTAGTAGAGCATGCCCGGAAAATTTACCAAGTATATTACCCGGAGTTTGTAGTGCGAGCTGGTGCACCCGTCGTATCAATGGAGCTTCCGCACACAACGGACACAGGAGGGACGGCGTCGCTACATTTTGTATTCAAGGGGGGTAACGCCAGCATCAGACACGCAGCCGTAGCACTTGAGATTAAGAGCCTCACAAGCTCAGAGTTTGAGCGATACATTGTCGAGATGGGGGAGGGTCTTATTCAGTTTGCGATGTACGAAGGTGAAGACACGCTAGCTGAGCCAGCTTTGGTGGCAAATGATCAGGGTCAGCAAGACATACTTGCCGTCACGATGGAACGATATCTAGAGAGTCTGAGTGGTATAGAGTCTCCAGTTACTACCTACAAAGATGAGCAAGATTTTTGGCGTACTGCACTGGATACATGTATAGAGCAAATGCCTGGGCTAGAACACGAAGCACTGGTGAAACGATTGGGTGAGCATGGTACGTCGAGTACGTATAGTGAATTTCTGCGTGACATCCGTTCTGGTAGCCGAGAGGTAAAAGACGCGTTGTTCTTACAAGCGCAGTATGGTTCGTTCGATGCTCACGAAGCAACACAAAAAGACCTAGACAATTGCTATTTGCGACTAGTGCTTTCAGAGAGCATGCGCCGCCATGCATTTGAGGCTGCTCGTCGCCGCCAGAATCGCCATACAGAGGGTGGTTGACGAGCGCAGGAGAGCGTGTGATATACTAGACTGAATAAGCAGGAGGAAGATCAATGCCGCAGCCGCAGCCAGATGTTCAAGACAACCAGTCACCTCCGTCTTCTCATGAGCCAAAAAGTTACGCGAGTATCGTGTCACGAAGCAAAAAAGTTGGATACGTCGCAATGCATGGAGTTTACGCAGCGCGGCGTTTTTTGGATTCAGAAATATCGACCCCGGCACCAGGTCGCTTTATGCCTACGCTGGTAAAACCCGAAGATAGCCACGCCAGCAATCTGCGCAAAATCGATAAGCTGCGCAATATGGCCAAAAAGTCACACGAGATGCTGGTAAGTGCGAGCACGGTGTTTCCGTTAACATTTTTCATCGATACGGTTATTGTGGATCGCACTAAGGTGACTATTATCAATCGCACCTTCTTTTTCACTGCAAAAACTGTCAGTATACGTATCGAGGATATTCTAAATGTTAGCTGTAGCGTCGGACCATTTTTCGGTGCAGTAACAATATCGAGTAGGGTGATGAACTCTACAGACCATTTTGAAATCGTGAACTTTTGGCGCCATGATGCCTTGCTGCTCAAGCATATCATTCAGGGTTACATGATAGCGCTGCATAACAAAGTTGATACAGCGCAGCTCAACCGTGATGAACTAGTTGAGCATTTGACTGAGCTTGGACATGAAAGCGATCGTTAGACTTGTTGTGGCGGTCTAGGCCGGGGTACAATGGGCGTATGATAATTTACTATACAGACGGGAGCGCAAGCCCCAATCCAGGTCCTGGTGGCTTTTCGGTAATACGCGACAGCAAGCCGCATATACTCGGCAGCGAAGATGGAGATACTACGAATATCCGTATGGAAGGCTTGGCTATCTTAGCCGCGCTCGAAGATGCCAGCGGGCAGCCGTGTGAGATTTATACAGACAGTGAGTTTTGGATCAATGTTATCACCAAGTGGGCGCCAGGCTGGGAAGCAAAAGGCTGGAAAAAAAAGGGTGGTGAGATCAAAAATCTCGATATTGTGCAAAAAGTCTACCCACTCCATCAACAGTCACAGGCAAAATTAATTTGGGTTCGCGGACATGTGGGTACTGAACTTAATGAATTAGCTGACGTATGGGCCAACAAAGCCCGCGAAGGCGTGCGGCTGTAGTATGCATGAGCGCGCTTGGGTGGCACTATCGCAGCGCGTAGACACCGACAATCATGCCAAGATTTGTGATGCCTTGCGTGTGCTTGAATCTTTGCCGCACGCACCGACAGGCGATGTGCATTATATTGAGGCGGCAAGTGATTCTAGCCAAACTAAACACGGCAGTAAACAGAGTGCGGCCTACTATCCTCATGTTTCGCACCGCAAAGAGAGTGTATTGAGTGTGGGCTTCACAGAGAGAACCCCGCTAGCTTATACCCCTCCAGGCTCTCTCAGCTATCCCATCTACGACATACTGTTTGAATATGGATATCGATGCACCCCCGAGGATGCAGAGTTTACTACAACAAGCATGTACAAATATAAAAAGAACAACATGGGCGTACGCAGAGAGTTTGAGATGTCAACGCATTTGTTGCTGGCGAGTGGCTCTGTGGCAGTGGACTTGGGGCATGTGGGGTCTAATGATCTTGCACTAGGCAAAATATCCAATAAAAGCAGGGTTGTCGAGCTAGAAAGCGCGTTTAATGCATTTGACGAAGAAGACGTGGTGCGCGTGAACAACGCGATTGCCTGGCTAGTGCGGTCTGTGCTAGGATAGGAATATTAACAACTTAGTATCAAGAGTGTGGTGAGGGACTGGCCCTGTGACCCACCGGCAAACGGGTATGTAGCACTACATGCCACGGTGCTAAATCCAGCCTGAACACATCAGGACAGATATGAGCAAATCTTTTGTACATCTCTTTTTTGATCTGTTTAGGGCAGATAGAAAGGGGATTTTTATGTCTGTTACTACAAATTTTCGAACCGCCGAGAGCGTGAGCCCAAAGCATCCGGACAAACTATGTGATCAGATATCTGATGCTATATTGGATGCGCATTTGCAGGTCGACCCGCTGGCTCGAGTGGCGGTTGATGTGGCTGGAGGTCACGGTACTGTGTTTGTGACCGGAGAGGTTACTTCACAGGAGCACATTGATGTCGAGGCGATAGTCCGACGTATCGCTGGAGACATCGAAGTGATAGACAGGCTTGCTCCACAGAGTTCCGAAATTGCGCAGGGTGTCGATACCGGGGGAGCGGGAGATCAAGGCATCATGATCGGCTATGCAACGAACGAGACACCTGAATATATTCCTCTTGAGACGGCACTGTCACGAAGTCTCAATCAATATTTATATGAGCGTTGGCCGCACGACGGAAAGACGCAGGTGACGGTGCAGGGTGATGGGCTGCATAGTATCGTAGCTAGTTTTCAGCACGCACAACACGGCGAACTTGCCGAAGCTGTGAAGCAGTGGGCAAGAACGCAGACATATGTCGCTCAATGCTTCATAGGTGGTAGCAATGGCGGTGACCCAGCGCTTCACATTAATCCAGCAGGAGATTGGAATGTCGGTGGATTTGATGCGGACGCTGGCCTGACTGGTAGAAAATTGGCGGTCGATAATTATGGCCCACGTGTTCCGCTAGGCGGTGGTGCATTTAGCGGCAAAGATCCTAGCAAGGTCGACCGTAGTGGTGCGTACATGGCGCGTCGTATAGCAGTAGATTACTTAGAGAAAAGGCACGCAAAAGAAGTGTTTGTGCGTCTCGCGTATGCTATTGGATATGATCAGCCGCTCGAGCAAACAGTGAATATAGACGGTGTACAAGAAGAAATTACGGGGTACGACCTGAGTCCAAACGGTATAATCTCTACACTAAATCTGCGGCGACCTATATATGAAGATACGGCCAAGTACGGGCATTTTGGCCATAGTTTCAGCTGGGATTAAGTCGCCATACTATGCAGCCTACTTGGCATATGTGATATAGTCTAAAGTACTTATGGTTATGCACGCAACTGCCAGATCAAAGACAAGAGGTTTCACGATTGTTGAGCTCTTGATAGTGATCGTAGTGATAGGAATCTTGGCAGCAATTACAATCGTTGCGTTCAACGGCGTGCAAGAACGAGCGCAAAATACTAAACGCGAATCAGAAGTAAATACTTTGATAAAAGCTATCGCAGCTGCACGTGTGTCGCGCGATGTTCCACTTATGAACATTACGGGCAGCTCGTATTCTATTGGCCAGTGTATATCTGCGGGTAGTAATCCATCTGCAATGGAGCCAAAAGATTTACCGAAAACACACACCTGCTGGGTTCGGTACTACCAAAACTTAGACTTGATCGGTGATGCAGCTGGCATGAATCTCTCTGCACTCCGAGCAGGGGACTCCAGAGGTAACCCTTATATGTGGGATGAAAACGAAGGCGAGGGTAGCGTTGATCCACAGTGTCGCACAGACGGAGGTATACGGTATTTCACAGGCCCCGGTGTTACTAACTCGCTTGCTGCATCAATACCAAAATATTATCCTACTTGTTAGAAGCTGGTGATTTCCTAAATATTTTTACATCGTTTTGCTGGCGAGAGTCGATTGTTTTGCGGTAGAATAGTAAGTAGTTATTATCACCAAACACGAAAGCTAGGACATGGAAGAACAAACACGCGAAGCGACCGATATATTTTTGTGGGCAAACACTGTCGACGGACTAAAAAAAGAACTTGATGTTGAGCTCTACTTATTCAACAAAAATTACACACCATACAGCACGAACTTTGCGAGTGAACTTAATGCACAAATAAAACCTATGTTTCTTTACGATATACTTGGTTTTGTTACCATGGGTGCCGGTACGGGCTTGAGCGTACGCGACTTTGAGCTGAGTGACGGCGAAGAGAATACGCTACTACGTACCGATCTCGAAAAGGTTGGACGGGCAGAGACACTCTTACACCTTATAGAGCACGAGCGTCATGACATTATGGAGTTTAGCGAAGAAGAGCATGAGTTTAAGCGCATCAAAGGTATCGCTGCCAAGTTCACGCATAAAGACGACGCAACCAAATCATTTTACATTATCAAGATGATCCAGCAGAGCAACGTACTCAAGGGCGCAACGTCATGGGAGTTTCGCGATGGAAAGTTTGGCGCATTTGCTGCAGAGGTTGGCTTCAAGCTGCCTTCGGACAATCAGGTGCTAATCATTGACAAGGATATTTTCGTCTTCAACCAAGTTAAATTCGAAAGATTGTTCAACTACGATTACAAAAAGCAGGCGATAGCCGATGCGCGTGTCACCGAGATAGAAAATCAGTACAAGCTGAGCTTTCCCGAAGGAGTGACTATGCAAGATATGGTTCGTGAGCGCAAGAAAATTGTGACGAAGCTGCAGAAACTCGAAATCGGCGGTGTAAGCCAAGAACAGGCTATAGAGTACGCCGACGAAATGCAGCTCGACTTAATGACCGATGACGGGGGCGCAATCATTATCATGGATGGTCATGATCTCGATACATTCGTCAATCTTATCAACGAAGATTACATCACAAGTCAAATCACCGGCAAGCGATACGAAATAAAAAGCAAAAAGTTGCTCGATGAAGCAGAAGGTGAGCCACCAAGAGGTTAGCTGTAGACGGCTAACCTAGTTCTTGACCATGCGCACATAACAGATATTTGCAGTGGTAAATGCAGTGTCTTTGGTGGTATCTTCTGGGCACTCCGTCTGCTTGTAAGATTGATAGATGCGAATTTCCCCCGCGGTTGCATAGCTGACCCACGGGCCGCTGTATCCGTTAATCGCGCCTTTGCGTGGATAGTCGGGGGCAGTACCAACTTTTGCAAGTTGTAGCATGATAGCGCTACTGGCATTTTCGGTAACTGGTGTTGCGCCGCCCTTGCAGCGTCCGCTAGCAAAGCCAGTGCCAAGGCAGTGATCTCCAGTGATAGCAACACCAGACGAGTTGGCGTTAGGGTAGACGTTGAAGCGCTGGCGGTATGTTTCAAACTGCTTGAGCCATGCCTGTTGCTCGGCGGCGAGGGTGCGGTCGGTGCTTCTGTTGGAAGTTGCAGACCACGCGACGGTGCCTATGCTTACTAAAATGCCCAGTACAACACATATAACGATTAGTTCGACTACTGTAAAGCCGGCAGATTTTCTCATGTTCCAATCATAAGCGATTTAAAGTAATGATACAATAGGAGTAATGAAACAAGCGATAGCATTAGAGGTACTTTGCGAGGGGCAGAGCGCACTATTAACAGGGCCAGCGGGCACCGGTAAGACATTTGTGTTGAACCGATTTATTCAGATTGCCAAGGCAGAAGGTAAGCATGTATCCGTCACGGCAACAACAGGCCTTGCGGCCACGCATCTTGGTGGTACGACTATTCATGCGTGGAGCGGTATTGGCATCGCCGATCAGCTCAACCCTGGCGCGGTTGACTACATGAGTAAAACTCGTCGCGAGACGATAGAGAAAACAGATGTACTTATTATCGACGAGATAAGCATGCTGCACGACTATCGGCTTGATATGGTAGATGAAATATGTCGACTGGTCCGTCGTAAAGATGAACCGTTTGGCGGCATTCAGATAGTGATGAGTGGCGATTTTTTCCAGCTACCGCCAGTAAATCGTCAAAATGGCCGTACGGGCGGATTTGTCGTGAGTAGCCAGGTGTGGCAAGAGCTTGATCCAGTGATTCTATATCTCGATGAGCAATTTCGCCAAGATGACGAGGTGCTACTCGATATTCTGACTGCCATGCGCGACGACGACATACGTCGCCACCATGCGGAAAAGTTGCTAGAGCGCACAAAAGTTGAGCCAGAAGATGCCGATATGATAACCGAGCTACACACGGTAAATATAGATGTGGACACACTCAATCACGCACGGCTCGAGGCGCTCGACACAGAGTCCCGCAGCTTTGGGCAGTTTACTACCGGATCGGCGAATTATATCGAAACGCTCCAGCGATCGGTACTAGCTCCAGCAGAATTGCTGCTCAAAAAAGGAGCACTTGTTATGTCTGTGAAGAACTCACCGCAGCGTACGTACGTCAATGGAAGTATTGGTACGGTTGTAGATTTTGAGCCAGGTACCGATTATCCGGTGGTAGAGTTTCGCAGCGGCAGAACTGTGACAATGGTGCCAGATACCTGGGAGCTGCGCGATGGTGACAAAAAGCGTGCCAGCATTAGCCAGATTCCTTTGCGCTTAGCGTGGGCTATTACTGTGCATAAAAGCCAAGGAATGACGCTGGACGCCGCAAAGATAGATTTGCGAAAAGCGTTTGTGCCTGGCATGGGATATGTCGCGCTAAGCCGTGTTAAAAATATTGAAAGCTTATACTTATATGGCATTAATCGCACTGCGCTGGCTATTAGCGAAGACGCACTGGCTATAGACGGCGTGCTACGCGACAAAACACGTCGTGACTCGCAGCGATTTGCACATCTTGCTGAGCGTGCTGAAAAACGGGCCGCAGAAGGCGACAAGCCCGCCAAAGTCAAAAAGAAGGCTGGCAGTTCTGGCTGGTCAGAAAAAATCGCCAAGATGCGTGAAACATATCCAAACGCCTACAAGCCCTGGACAAACCAAGACGATGCGACGCTCAAACTAGAATTTCAAAATGGACGGGATACGAAAGCACTATCGGAACTACTGGGTCGTCATGAGGGGAGTGTAACAATGCGCTTGCAAAAACATTTCGGCGAAGACGTTGTGCTGTAGAGCGATATAATTTATTTGAGTTCAGCAATTTTCAGCGAACTATCACTGATGTAAAACGTACGAAACTGTTGCCCGCGAAAGCGGAGCTCTTCGCCGGGGTCGCTTGTGTGCACTGAGCGCACTTTCCGAGTATCCGTGAGAGTTTGGATGACGAAGTCACGTTCTTTATCGGATTCGTGGCTACCTGCATGCGTAAATCTACCTGTACGCCATTGAAAATCGATTGCGCGAAATTCTTCGGTACAGGCGCCAATCCATATCTCTTTTTCGAGGTGAAGCCACTTAAATAACTTCTCACTCCAAAAGTCAAAATGATTGTGATCCTTGCGATCGTCGACAGGTGCTTCGAGCCGCCAAAAACGAACATGATGGCGTGTACGTGCGCTTAGTTGGTCGTTAGTAGGAATCTGAAATGCAAGCTCATGCGGCCGGTTGAAGAGGTATAGGTTGCTCACAGGCGCTTCGGGATAGCTCGTATTAAATAGTATCGACCAGACTTCACGAATAGCGTTTTTTAACGTCAGCGGGTCCGCCTCATACCAGCCTGCTTTTTTCATAACCTTTAGTAGATGGTTTTTGTCTTTTACTATAAGTGCAAGATTGACCGGATCGGATGCCCAGCCATCACTGGTAGTCACATAGAGCGGTATGTGGTCATGCTTGACGATAACGTGGTAGAGTCTGAACAACGAGGGTATCATCCCGTATGCCACTGCGCAGTAGCCAAGTAATACAATGAAGAATATCGGTACACGCTGATTGACGTAGGGTACCAGTTCAAACACCATCAGCCATATGATGGTGCCGCCGATACCAAGAATGAGAAGTCGCCACAAGGTGTGCAGCAAGAGGGTAAGCATATATATATCATACACCAGTCTGGAGTTGTCTGCTGGCGTATAAGTTTTGGGACTAGTGATATAATAGTGAGTATGTCAAAAAATAAAGCGACATTTTCGAAACACTTTCTCTGGGGGGCGGGCACTTCTGCACACCAGGTAGAAGGGGGCACTCATAACAACTGGACAGTATGGGAGCTCGAGAACGCTAAGTCGCTTGCCGCGCAGGCTTCATATCAGCACGACGACCTGCCATCTTGGGAGCGCAATAAAAAACTCGCGACAAATCCGGCGAATTACATTTCGGCGCGCGCAGTCGATCACTATTATCGCTATGAACAGGACTTTGATTTGCTTACAACGCTCAATATGAACGCGTTTCGCTTTAGTATTGAGTGGTCTCGCATTGAACCAGAAGAGGGGATGTGGAACGCCGAAGAGATCGCGCACTACAAGCACTACATTGATCAGCTGCACCGCAGGGGCATCGAGCCTGTTATGACGTTATTTCATTTTACGTTGCCGGTGTGGTTTATGGAAAAAGGTGGGTTTGCAAAACGCGGCAACATAAGGTATTTTTTGAAGTACGTTGAAAAAGTGATGGAAGAGTTGAGCACAAACGTGCGCTATGTCATTACTATCAACGAGCCAAATATTTACGCCAGTTTGAGCTATGGCGAGGGTACTTGGCCGCCGAACGTACGAAGTAAATGGCAGGCGTATCAGGTGCTCAACAATCTTATTTCCGCACACAATCAATCTGCTAAACTGATCCATCAACTCAAGCCGCGTACGAAAGTCTCTGTTGCGTATCATAACGCGTACTACTATGCGGGCGACGATGCATGGCTGAGCCATGTGACGGCAAATATATTGCAGTACGTGAGTGATGATTATTTTTTGAAGCGTGTCCGCAAACAATGCGATTTTCTAGGTGTAAATTACTATCGTAGTTGGCGGGTGTACGGCTATCGTATTCACAATCCGGAGACCACGGGGCAGAACGACATGGGCTGGGATCTTACCCCGGAACATCTTGAGCAGACGTTGGTGCGCTTGCATGACAAGTATGGTCTGCCGGTCATGATCACTGAGAACGGCGTAGCAGACGATCAAGATGAGCTGCGAAAAGCGTGGATCGAGTCAACTATTAAGGCTATCATGGCCTCTATGGAAGAGGGTGTCGATGTGGTTGGCTATTTGCACTGGAGTTTACTCGATAACATTGAGCTTGATAGTGGTCGTTGGCCACGTTTTGGGTTGGCTGCAGTTGATTATCGAACTATGGAGCGTACTTTGCGCCCAAGTGCAGTGTGGTATGGCAAAGTGATAAAGAAACTGCGAAAGGTATAGGCGTGGTGAATGACCCTTTCGCCAGGACTGAAACGCGCATTGCTGTGATAGGTGGAGGTACGGGAAGTTTTACGCTACTGTCTGCACTCAAGAGCCACACGTCGCAGCTCGCAGCTATCGTGAGCATGGCAGATGATGGCGGCAGCACCGGGGTGTTGCGTGATGAGCTCGGCGTGTTGCCACCAGGCGATGTGCGTCAGTGTCTTGTCGCGCTCAGCGACTCACCGAAAGTGCGAGATCTTTTTAACTACCGTTTTGAGGAAGGGACATTTAGCGGCCACTCCTTCGGTAATCTACTACTTACAGCACTCGAAAAAACAACAGGTAACTTCACAGAAGCAATAGAAACAGCTTCGGACATTCTTCGTGTTCATGGTGTTGTAATCCCAGCGACTCTTGATAATGTTCGCTTAAAGATGGAGTGGGAGGCGGCGAGCGTGACGTTGCACGGCGAGCGCATCATCGACGCCGATGCGTTTGGGCACGATCCGCGCACAGCAACACTGTCTCTGACCCCCAGTGCAGCAGCGAATCCAATGGCTCTCAGGGCTATCGAGGAGGCAGACATGGTGGTGATTGCGCCAGGAGATTTATATACTTCGCTAGGCGCACTGTTGGTGATAGAAGGTATCGGTGATGCGTTGATGCGCACGCAAGCACCAGTGGTATATGTGGCAAATCTTGTGACAAAAAAAGGTCAAACAGACGGCTTTACGGTGAGCGACCATGCCGCAGAGATCGAACGATTTATCGGTGAACCTGCGCTAGACTATGTGCTATACAACCAGCAAACTCCGTCCGAGGAGCTGGCGCGACGCTATGAAGCAACAGAAGGTGCGCGCGTCACAGCTGTAGACCGCGAGGTTCTACGTGCGGCAGCGTATGAGGCGGTAGGTGGAGATTTTTTGAGTGCTATGGCAGCAGGACATCGAGGTGATTCGCTGCCGGTGACCCGCTCACTTATTCGCCATAACACTCGCACTGTCGCAGATGCTATAATCAAACTATATGAACACAGCAGAGCACGCAAGCCAGATTGACACTCTCTACATAGTAGATTTCGACCGCACACTTGCCGATAGTGATAAGCTCCTAGAGGTGTTTATGGAGGTGACAAACCAATATATACATCTCCCTCTTGAGCAAGTCAAGAAAATTAATGCCGATGTGGGCGCAAAGGGAGACTCTTTCGATATCGCGAATTATGTCAGAGACCACTTGGCAGCACACGGGGCAACGGGTGAGTGGGAAAAGCTTCAGAAGCAGTTTACGCACGACTCTCGCTCGTTAAATATGCTACTGCCGGGTGCAGCTGAATTACTTGCATTACTCGAGGAGCGGGGATATCTGTACGGCATCTTAACCTACGGCAATCCATTGTGGCAGCATATTAAGCTCACCGCGGCTGGTTTTAATCATGTGCCGCGCATTGTCACTACGAGTAAGCATAAAGGGCGCTTGATATCGCGCTGGCAAGATGAGGGGGGATTGTTCCATCTTCCTCATGAGTTTGGCGGTGGTGTTGCGCGGCGCGTCATCTTGATTGATGACAAGGCCGCTAGCTTTGATAGCTTCCCATCCGAGCCATCCCTTGGCTTTCAGGTGCTTGATCGTAGTCGCGCATTGCCAGCCCAGTTGGGCGAGGTGCCTTCTAATGTGACGCACTGCACGAATCTGGCGGACGTTATCGCGCTGCTTTAGTCGGGGGGTGTGTTTTTAGGTTGGAGTAGCCCGCGCAGTACAACGCGACGCGTTTCTTGTTATGGTATTGCTGCTAGTTGTTGTCGCTGTAAGCTATTGACAAAACATAACCAGTATGATAATGTGAATAGTATCATGACACAGAAAACAAAAACCACAACCAAAAAAGCAACAACCAAAACAACCACTAAAGCAACTAATAAAAACACACTTGAAGCGCGCCTTGTCAAAGACGAGAAGCAGCTTGCGAAAGATAAGGTGCTGCTCGCAGAGGCTGAAGAGCGAATCGTTGAGATGACGATTGGTGAAGACATGCGCAATGCAGTATTGATTGTGTCGCTACTCATCAACATGTTCATCCTTATTACTTGGATACTACTACAAGTAACAACGCAGTACGACTACGCTATCTCGGCAGCAATTTTCGGACGATAGTAGTACCGATATCGTGGTATTTTTTGTGACAAGACCCTTGCAGTAGCGCGAGGGTCTTTCTCTGTTACGATACAAACTTATCCACATATCTGTGGATAATTAGACATGTATACAGAATAAATGTCAAAATTGGGGGTTGCAGTGGGTAGAAGTGGGTAGTATGATGAGTTCAGTGGCAAACGTAACGAACGACAAAAACAAACAAGCCCACTAACAAACCACAACAATCAACTCTTAATCCCAAAAAGGAAACTGAGTGGCAACGGTAGATTATTTCGAGCGAAAGCTGGACGACAAGCATAGACTTACCATCCCAGCGGAGCTACGAGCAGAATTTGCTAGCGGAGTTGTCATCACCCGAGGGTTTAAGAACTACTTACACCTATATCCACAGGATATTTGGGATAGGGAAGTAGAACAGGCGCTCAAAGGTAGCATTCTCGACGAACAGGTCGCAGACCTCAACGTAAAATTCCGTAGAGGCAAAACTACCGATGAACTTGACCAAAAGCAGGGTCGGGTCACATTAGAGCAACATCTGCGCGACTATGCAGGTATAGATCGAGACATCGTGGCGACACGATCTGGTCTGTATTGGCGTATCGAAGCAGCTGATTAGGCGCCAGATAACTCGTACCTTAACAATTTGATGTATCAGAAAAACTCTCGAGATCTGCCAATCTGGCAGCGTGGTGTGATCCTTCCGAAATCACGTAAAATCGATTCGGCGTACCTTTCCCAAAAAACACACCTCCCAAAAAACTCCACCTCACACATAAGTCTCTCACAATTGACACTCGCTTAACTGTTGCACGTCAACATATCATGAGTGTCATCGACTAATGAAAAACAAACACACCACAACAAAAACAAACAACAAAACCACGTTGTCAGTTTGGTGATCTCGAGTCTCTATCGGTTATACTGGTAGAGATGAGTATAAAAGAACACGTTCCACCACAGTCTCGTGCTCCAAAAGAGTACGAGCTACATGTTCCCGTATTGCTCGATGCAACGCTTGATATACTGCAGCCCAAGAGGGGAGAGAGCTATCTCGACCTTACGGCAGGTTACGGTGGACATGCGGAAGCTTTTTTAGAGCAGACGGACAACTTTACTGATTCTGTATTGGTTGATCGCGACGAGTATGCAATTGCACACCTCCAGCGATTTGCCGAGCGCGGTATACGGTTGTTACAGACCGATTTCGTGAGCGCAGCTCATGAACTTATCGCCGAACAGAAGCAGTTTGACATAGTAGTTGTGGACTTGGGAGTGTCATCACCACAACTCGATCAGGCGACGAGAGGATTTTCTTTTACTAAACCGGGCCCACTCGACATGAGGATGGATCGTAGTCAAGCTACGAGCGCAGAGACGATTGTGAATACCTATTCACAAGAAACTCTGATGAATATCATCATGAAGTATGGGGAAGAAAAGCGCGGCTTCGCAAGAAGAATCGCTACTGGGATAGTAGAACAACGTCCATTCTCATCTACGAAACAACTCGCTGATATGATCGCGCACCTTCACCGTGGCAAATGGCAACGCGTCCATCCGGCCACACGTACCTTTCAAGCACTGCGAATCGAGGTTAATCAAGAACTCGCGCAAGTGGAAGCTATTTTACCACTCCTACCACGCCTTTTACACCAGAACGGTCGAGTAGGGGTGATAAGCTTCCATAGTCTCGAGGATAGACCTGTTAAACGGTTCTTTAAAGAGCAAGCAGACGCCGGCTTCGAAGCTGAGCTGTTTTTACTCAACAAAAAACCCCTCGATGGTGCAACTTACGATGTTCACAATCCGCGATCGCGAAGTGCTAAACTTCGTGGCGCAGTGAAAAAATAAACAAAAGAAAGGGAGAAGCATAATGCCAATCCACATCAAAGTACAAAAGACTAACTCAGTTTCACAAGAAGTAGCTGTAAAAGTCAAATAGTCACATTTGGATACCCGCGCAAAAATAGCGCGGGTATCTACCAAACACAAAAACTAACACAAAAAGAGAACAATAATAATGTCTTATACTCGTACCGCGCAGTACGCTGGCCGGCGTCAACAAAGCTGGGGGCGCAATCAAAACACCACACGGTTTGTTTCTCCAGTCAAATTGGGGCCCGTGATGCACACGATTATCGTGGCGCTCATGATACTCGTACTCGGACTTATCTATCTTACGCAGGCATCTGGCTCCGCAGCCTACGATTATCAGGCCAGCGAAATCGATCAAAAAATCAATGAACTTGCTACAAAAAAAGCTGACCTCGAAGTAGAGAATGCTCGTTTGAGCGCGCTTGAAACCGTACGCAATAGCGACGTAGCAAAGGCAATGACTCAGCCACAAAGTACTCAATACGTGCGATAATAGTAATACTGTATGTTTTCGATTCCTCGCCATATCACCAGATCACAACTATTAGCCATCCTTCTTACCGGAGCGATGGTCTTAATAGTATTTAGGCTTTTTTATCTGCAGATTATCCAGCATGAGTATTATGTAGCCCTTGCAACCGATGAACAGGTGAAGCGACTGGAAATTCCGGCGAATCGAGGCATGATCTATGCGATGGATGGCGACAACCCGGTGCCGCTTGTAATGAACCAGCAAGTGTACACTTTGTTTGCGGATCCGACAGTGGTGGATGAGCCAAAGAAAGTCGATGAAGCAGTGCGAAGCGTCGCAGGTGGCAATCTTGTTGTCGAAGATGTGCTGTCGAAAATCACCGACAAAAGTTCGCAGTATAAGGTACTAGCTAAAAACGTCACTTTGCGACAGGCAGAGTTGATCAAAGAAAAGAAACTCAAAGGAATAGGGTTCCAGAGAGTTTCGCAGCGTGTGTACCCAGAAGGTGAGATGGCTGCGCAAACTCTGGGATTCGTCAACTATGAAGGCAAAGGCCAATACGGCGTAGAGCAAGAGCTTAACGACCGTCTAACCGGCAAAGATGGACTACTCAAATCTGTCACAGATGTGGCAAATGTACCACTTTCTATCGGCAAGGATAATATTCGCGAGGAACCTGTCGACGGAGACAGTGTCGTGCTCACTATCGATCGCAATATTCAGGCGAAAGCACAGGAGACATTGCTTGCAGGTCTGCAACGCTCCGGCGCTACGCACGGTAGCGTACTAGTGATGGATCCTAACAATGGGGATGTGTTGGCTCTGGCGGATTTTCCGACGTACAATCCAAGCGATTTCACGACGGTTACGGATGAAAAAGTATTTCGGAACGTTGCGACAACCGAGCCGTACGAACCAGGGTCTGTCCTTAAGACGTTTACGATAGCAGCTGGTCTCGATAGAAATGCTATTGAGCCCGATTCGACTTTTTACAATACCGACAGCATACAGGTGAACGATCGCACCATCACAAACGCACTTAAGGGGGTGACGGGCACTGTCACTATGCAAACTGCACTTGATAACTCTTTAAATACGGGTATGGTGACAATTGCGCAGCGATTGGGCGATGGCAAGGAGATCACTCGTGGTGCGCGTGATACTATGTATGATTATTTTCACAATCGACTAGGGCTAGGTGAACGTACCGGGGTGCAGATCGCCAACGAACAACCTGGCATACTAATCTCGCCCGATGATGTACAAGGAAACGCAGTACGATATTCGAATATGGCATTCGGACAAGGTCTTGATGTGACGATGATGCAGGTGGCGGCCGGCTTCTCGGCTATTGTCAACGGCGGAACGTACTACTCTCCAACAGTCGTCGCTGGCCATATGGACGGCAGTCAGCTGGTACGAGAGCAGCACGCAAAAGAAAAGAAGGGCGTCATTAGTGCCGAAGCATCTGCCCAGGCCAAAGAGATGATTCACCAGGCGCGCACTGGCTACACAAGTACTGATTTGCCTGGTTACTACGTAGGTGGCAAAACAGGTACGTCTCAAACCCTTCAGGATGGTGAGTATATCAGTACGCAAACTGTCGGCACTTACTTAGGTTTCGGTGGCGATGATAGTCAGTCTAAATACGTTATAATGGTGCAAGTGTCTGGTGAAAATATGAATCTCGAAGGCAACAAACATGCAATGCCGATATTCACAGACCTTTCAAACTGGCTATTAGGATATTATCAACTACAACCAAGGGCATAATTATGAATAATTCTATCACTTTGACAGATTTGACGAATGAGATGACGAGCGTTTTTATACTGAGCGTAGCGGCGTTTGTGCTCGCAATGATGCTCACCCCGATATACACATATCTGGCGTACCGCTATAAATTCTGGAAAAAACAGCGGCAAACCAGCACGACTGGAGAGAAGTTACTCATATTCGCTAAACTGCACAAAGAGAAGTTCAAGCGTAATATTCCGACCATGGCAGGGGCTATTGGTGTGATCGCAATCGCCACTGTGACATTGTTTAATCTCGATAGCGGTCAAACGTGGTTGCCGCTCGCTGGTCTAATAGGCGGCGCACTAGTAGGATTGCTTGATGATATTATTAACCTAAAAGGTGATGGTTCGGGCGTAGCGGGGCTGCGAACTGAACTGAAGTTCATGATGATCACTGGTCTTGGTCTGGCTCTGGGCTGGTACTTTTTTGCAAAACTCGGCTATACTAGTGTGCACATTCCGTTTGCCGGACCACTCGACATTGGCTGGATGATGGTTGCGCTCTTTGCGTTCGCCGTAGTGGCGACGGGCAACGCGGTGAACATTAGTGATGGGCTAGACGGACTTGCTGGTGGATTGCTTGCCATAAGCTTTACGGCGTTTGGTGTGATCGCACTTTTGCAAGGTCAGTTTTATCTGGCGGGATTCTGCTTCACAGTTGTTGGAGCGCTGCTAAGCTATTTGTGGTTCAATATCTATCCGGCGAGATTCTTTATGGGTGACGTTGGGAGTTTCGCTTTTGGCGTGGCGCTGGGTGTAGTAGCAATGTTTACAAATACGTTATTTTTACTGCCAATCATCGGGATTATATTTGTGATTGAGGCAGGTTCAAGCTTGCTGCAAATTACCAGTAAGCGTCTCTTTCACCGTAAGATTTTTACTTCTGCTCCAATTCATCATCACCTTGAGGCTGCGGGTTGGCCTGAAACAAAGGTGACCATGCGCTTCTGGGTGATCGGTGCTGTCGCCGCGCTTATAGGAGTGTACTTGGCAATTGCTGGAGGGCATATTTAGAGTGCGTGATTCGCTGCGCCAGGTTCGCAATACGACGCGAACACTTGTTCGTCGCCACAATCCTGATTATAAGATCATGATGTATACAACGATTCTGGTGCTCATAGGATTGATAATTATTTTTGCTATCGGTCCACAGCGAGCAAACGTTCTGAACGAGTCATTCGGCAGTGATCTTTCCGAAATGCATTTCGTCATTAAGCAAGGTGCGAGTGTAATCATGGCAATAGGGTCGTTTATATTTTTTGCTTTTTTCGTGCGCATAGAGCAACTAAAACGATTCGCGAAACCGCTACTGTATATAGGGCTTGGCGCGAGTCTCCTGCTATTTATACTCGGTGACCAAATGCTAAAAGTGGACTCGGTTGCGCAGTGTGCGCTCGGTGCTTGTCGATGGTTTATCGTGCCAGGGCTCGGTACCTTCCAGCCGTCGGAGTTGCTCAAGTTTGGTGTACTGTTATTTCTGGCTGTATTTCTAGCCAAGCGGATGAAAGCCGGATTGATAAACAGTAGGGACAAAACGATTATACCCGTGATGGTATTGATGGCGATATGTGCTGTGTTTGTCATTGTGCTGCAGAAAGATCTTGGAACAGGCATTGCTTTGTTTGCAATTGCGACCAGTATGCTGGTGGTGTCGGGTGTGGATAAGAAAATTGGTGCCGTTCTTCTCGCGTTGTTATTGGTAGGCGGGTTGCTGATGATCATCACTGCGCCTCATCGAATTGATCGCGTCACAACATTCCTTAAGGGCGATGAGGCTTCCGTGGACGATGCATCTGGCTATCACATTGCACAAGCCAAAATAGCCATAGGGAGCGGCGGATTTGAGGGGGTGGGCATAGGTAACAGTGTGCAGGCGGCGGGCTATCTGCCAGAAGCTATCAACGACTCAGTATTTGCTATCCTTGGAGAGACATTTGGATTTGTTGGCCTGGTGTTTATTCTGGCGATATTCTACTTGCTGCTCATGCGGATATTGCACTTAGTGGACCTATTAGAAAAGCCCGAGCATCAGCTCATTGTTGCGGGGGTATTCGGCTGGATAGCTTCGCATGTTATTATCAATGTCGCTGCCATGACTGGACTTATGCCACTCACCGGTATTACGTTGCCATTTCTCAGCTTCGGCGGCACGAGCATGCTGTTTATTGCGGCCGCACTTGGTGTAGTTTTCCAAATTTCGCGTTATACTGTTCATGGTATCAAACGAGAGGAGAAATATGAAAATACTCGCGGTAGGCGGGGGGTCGGGCGGCCACGTTACGCCAGTCGTCGCAGTACTCGCTGAATTAAAACAGCGTGACGCGTCTCTCGAAGCACGTTTTTGGTGCGACAAAGGATTTTCTTCACAAGCTGCGGAGATATTGAATGCGCATGGAAGTGATGTGCAAATGGAGTCGTTATTGTCTGGAAAGTTTCGTCGCTATCATCATCTTTCTCTAATCCAACACCTACTTATCCCATCTATAGTGCTGCTCAATATTCGCGACCTTTTCCTCGTCATAGCCGGTTTTTTTCAGGCATTTACACGATTGCTATTGTGGCGTCCGGACGTTGTATTTACTAAGGGCGGCTTTGTCTGTTTGCCGGTAGGTTGGGCTGCCTGGTTACTTAGAATACCGCTAGTTATCCATGATAGCGATGTTTATCCGGGTCTTACGAACCGTATGCTAGCAAAAAAAGCTACCGCCATAGCTACCGGGGCGCCACTTGAAAATTACCCATATCCAATGGAAAAATCGCACTATGTAGGTATACCGATCGACGCATCGTTTCGGGTTTTGTCAGACAAAGAGCGCGCAGCTGTTAAGAAAGAGTTAGGGTGTGATCCGGATAGGCCGCTCGTAAGCGTTATAGGAGGAGGTTTGGGATCAAAGGTACTCAACGATGCGACAGTGCGCAGTAGTAATCAGATTCTCACGAGTGCTAGCTTGCTCTTGATCTCCGGCAAGCAGCAGTATTCTCAGCTTGTTTCGCAGGTTCCACAAGATTCTGCATTCGTGCTCAAAGAATTTGTCTCGAATGGCGTAGCTGATATCTTGGGTGCAAGTGATATTGTCGTATCGCGCGCAGGCGCAACCGCGTTACTTGAACTCGCGGCGCTACGCAAGCCAACTATCTTGGTGCCAAGTAGCCGTCTCACGTGGCAGGTAAAGCACGCTGCTACGTACGCAGCAGCTGGAGCTGTCGTCTGTCTTGATGAGACGCGCTTTGACGACGAAGCTGATACGTCGTATGTCGATGCTATTTTGACGTTGCTTGCGTCACCAAAGAGGCGTAATGAACTTGGCGCTAGTATTGCCAAGCTTGCTACGCCGCATGCTGCGAGCGATATGGCCGATATCATCTATTCTGTTGCGCGCAAGTAGTGCATAATCTGCTACAATATGCATAAGTATTATGGCACTTTTTTCACGTAAATCCTCACCGAGTTCGCACCCGCCGCGTCGTCGCGCACTTGACACGAGCGAGCAGCAGCTACGATCACAAGAGCGTGATCGTCAGGCTACGGTATATCGCCGTGGTCGAACATTACCGGGAAGTACGAGCCATACACTGAGAAGTGGCGACCCGCATGCCTTAAACACGGCAACTCCGCGAGAAAAAGTACATCATCTGACACGCATGCGCAAAAAACTTTCCTTTACCTTGAGTACGCTCCTCATAGTTATCCTGTTGCTGGGGGTATTCTTGCAGCAGTTTACGGCGAGCGTTACGGTTAACTTTGGTGACGCGCCTCGTGTGAGTGACGGTAAGAAATACCAAGATACACTGCAGGAATATTTGTCGCAAAATCCTCTTGAGCGCCTTCGTTTTAACATGGATCCAGAGCGGCTTAACCGATATGTAACCTCAAAGCTACCAGAAGTTGCGCGGATTGAGCCAGCAGGCGCGACCGGACTGGTGAGTTCGGGCTTCGATGTAACGCTACGCCGCCCTGTCGTAAGCTGGCAGGTAGATAATATGCAGTATTTTGTCGATGAGAATGGTGTTTCGTTTACAGAAAGTGTATATGATGCCCCACCGGTTAAGATAGTTGACAATAGCGGGGTTAACTATACTGCGGGCGCAGCTATTGCTAGCGAGAGGTTCTTGGCGTTTGTGGGGCAAGCTGTGGCGCTGACCTCGCGTGCAGGCCTTAACGTAACGCAGGTGTCTATACCAACCGGCACTTCACGCCAGGTTGAGCTAAGTCTCGAGGGTCGCTCGTATCCTGTGATTATGTCTATTGATAGATCTGTAGGGGAGCAGGTGGAGGACATGTCGCGAGTGGTTATGTACTTTGATGCCCAGCAGGTTTCGCCGCGCTACGTCGACCTACGCGTAAAAGGTAAAGTGTTTTACCGAGACTAATAGGGGAGCTGTCTCTGGATTCGTCGGTATAGAGAAGGGTAGAGTGACAGTGTACTCTTCTCTATTGAAATATGTTCGTATTTTGTTCTATAATATGGAAAAAATATTAATAAAACTTTATTATTCAAAAGTCAAATGTATGATAAGTGTAGCCAGTAGAGTAGGGGGTTGGTGAGGAGCGAGCAAGAGGCAACCGCATCAAAATATTTGTAGTCTCAGGATTATAGCAATATGTATTTTCCGATAAAAAACATACTATTGTGGAAAAACTATACTATGTCAAATAACGTGTAAAATGTCAAACGTTGTTGCATAGATGCGTATACACACATGTGTATACATGCGAGATGACTTATAAGTGTACATGTAGTGCTGCATATACAACATGCAAACGCGCAACAGAACAAACTTGATACGCATCTTTGCAAAAGCATGTTTAACAGAGGGGCCAACCCTATTGATGTATGGTACGACAAATATATCTCGTATATAGGACGTATACATAATCATATTAAGAATATGTATTATATGTCGTAAAAGATATATTGTGCGACATTAAATATATATCACGTTTGTGAATACATATACCCTTATGCATACTAAGTTTTTCGCACATCCAACCATGCTATGGTCTATTTAAATCGTACTACTGCCCTGCGACATTCTGTGCCGTCGCCGCTCTCGTCTTGCGCTGTAATGTGTATCGATTGTTATGTATATGTATCCAGGTGTACATTCATTGTTTGTGTACGTATTATATAAGCACGGTTATACACTCTTATGTAAGATGACTGAATAAGTTCTATTTTTGTTCGTATTTGTGTACTAGCTAATTTGCTTACTTGTATCGTCGGATAGTGAAGTCACGGCCAGGGTGTCCGTAGACTTATTGTGTAAAGATGGGGTAGGTGGGATGGCTTGAAGTGCATTACTCCCTTGCTTTTCCATGAGTTCGCGTATGATGCGAATATCTTTTTGCATATTTATTGTTGCACGTTCAACTTTTCGGCGCCTAGCCGTGCTGTAGATAGCATAAACGACCAAGAGAACTGTCAGCACAAGAGTGACCACTAAACTTGCCGAAAGAATTGGTGTGAGTGAGCTTAAGTCAATATCCGGTATTGTCCCCTGCCCTAGGCCTGTTTCAATGTTAGGATATGTGTCTTGCATGTCACTAGTATAGCAAATAAAATACTTAAGTAGATTCAGGTGTTTCTTTTGCTGATGGTATGGTGTTGTCTAGTGGGTGCATGACAATGGGCTGCAAACCTGGATAAACCGCTCTCTTCCAGTCTACAGTGGCTCCATGCCGGATATGATGCGCACGTACGATTGCACGTGTTGTGCCTGGAGGGTTTAGTACCCTCTCCTTGACGGCGGTACTTTGCGGCATTGCATGGCGAAACAGAGAGGTGCGTAGTCTATGGGGAATTGAGCGTGCATGGATATCAATAGCGGTTTCATCGTTAATATCCTGCACATCATCTCTGTTAATGATCGCGATTTGACCATATGTCTCATCAATTCCTCGCAATTTTACGTGCGATAAATCTCTCGTGTTGTATCGTGTCATAGCTGCCTGTAGGAGCGCTAGCTTTGCAATGGCATCACTTCGATCCTGCAGAAGCATGAGGTCTTGCTCCATATCGGCAACTGCACGCTTCCACTCCTCAAGCACACGTGTCTCCTCGTCGGTCGTATCGGCACGTTCAACTATCTCTATAATTTTACGTTGCGCTTCTAGCGCGGTATAACGACCGCCATTTGTATAGTCTGCTTTGAGTCGCATGCTGATGTCAGATGCATTCATACGGGCGAGCCAGCTGAGGGCCGTGTTATCTTTGTGGCCACCCTGGTCCATCCGTAGGTCATTGCCGTAGCCTTGTTCAATAGCCCGTAGGACGAGCGACGATGTGCCGAATGCCATACGTGTCGCCCAGGGCGAGATATGTGGATCCGCACTGATGACATGTAGTCGTCGCATTGTTTCGTCGTTGGTATGAGGCTCGTCTCGCATGTTAATAAGCGGCCGTATACTGCTACCTGTTGTGTTGCTGTTGAAATCTGCTGCTATGCACGATATTTTTTGACCAAAATGATACCGTGCGCTACCGCCACCCTCTTGCTGAATCATGCCAGACCCAAGCATAGCTTGACTGGTAGCGAGATGCAGGCCATAAAGATGGAGGTACTCGTCGCTCACCCTGGGTATGCTGCGTCTATCTGCCGATAGGTTCATATGGTAACCCCACGCTGTGTTGGACTCGTCTATCACACGTTTGGAGAGGAATATTTTTTGAATTTTTTCAGTTGATTTAATATGCCTCGCTAGACTATCGATAACAAACAGTTCACTAGCTAGCTCGTTCGTGACAACACCTTCTTCAAACCTGGTGTCTTCTGGGGTTGCGTACTCTAAGTGCGACCCCACGTCTTGATAGTACCGTGCTCCATTACTAAGCATCTCACCGGAGCGTACGATATCTGGGTGAAGCGAATTATCAAAAAATTGAGGCGCGGATTCAAGTTGCAATTGACTCGGTGGTGAGTCTTTCAATGTGGCAGTGATTTGCCACTCCATCTCTGAGGCGACAACACGAGGCTGGATCTCTGGCATGGTAGAATCTCCCGAAAATTATTGCCCGCCCTTTTGGCGGAAGCCTGTTATGAACTCTTCAGCGTTTGCTTCGAGTACCTCATCGACTTCATCAAGAATACTGTCAATATCGTCCACGAGCTCTGTACTTCTTGCAGCCTGTTCGCCGAGTGCTCGCTGCTGCTCCGGCGTTACTTCGGCTATTGCTTCTTCTTCTCTGCGCTCTGTACTCTTGCTGGTACGTTCTTGTGACACGGCATGACCTCCATCAACTTGTCTTATATCAATTGATTGTACTCTTGCAGTAAGTGGTGTCTAGCGTATAGCGTTGTGAAATTGATTACATAATTAGAGCTTGCATACCCTAATGAGCTTTGATATTCAGCCATGACGTAAATATGCTGTATACTGGATACTACCGATGAGCAAATTTTCCACTGTAATTATCTCCAATCGTTTGCCTGTCAGCGTCGCAAGAAAAGACGGCAAACTAGTATATGAGGCAAGTAGCGGCGGACTAGCAACAGCTATGAGCTCGCTTGAGGCCGACGATAAGATCTGGATTGGATGGCCAGGCATCGATGCCGACACGTTGTCTGACGACGAGCGTCAAGAGATTATCGATGAGCTCAAGAAGCAAGGATGTTTTCCGGTATTTCTTACTGCCAAAGAGGTTGAGTTGTATTACGAGGGGTATGCCAACGACACACTGTGGCCGTTGTTTCACTATTTCCAAAATGTTGCGAGCTATCCGCTCGAATACTGGGAAGCATACCAGGTTGTAAACGGAAAATTTGCCGACGCTGCAGCAGAAGTGTCTACGCACGATGCTCGCGTTTGGATTCAGGATTATCACTTCCTCTTGCTTCCGGGCCTCATACGCGAGCGTTCACCAGGCCTTACTATTGGCTTCTTCCTGCACATTCCTTTTCCGAGCTTTGAGATTTTTCGCATGCTCCCGCAGCGTAAAGAACTGCTCGCTGGGCTTCTCGGCGCAGATGTAATAGGATTTCATGTGTATGACTACGCACAGCACTTTCTCGATAGCTGTCGGCGCTTGCTTGGTATACCTTCGTCGAACGGTACGCTGGAATACGAAGGTCGCATGGTGAAGGCCTCTGCCTACCCTATCGGTATCGACTATGCAAAATTTCGTGCACAACTTGACACGCGTGAAACCAAAGCGGCGCTCAAACAACTTGACGAGTCATATGGCAAGCAGAAACTTATTCTATCGGTTGATCGTCTTGACTACTCAAAAGGTATTCCAGAGCGACTTGAGGCATTTCGACTTTTACTCGAAGAGTACCCGGAGTATCTTGGCAAGGTAAAGCTTCTCATGATTGCAGTACCATCGCGTACGGGTGTAAAAGCGTACCAAGAGCTGCGTAATGAGATTGAGATGACCGTGAGTCGTATCAATGGTACGTATGGCACGGTTGAGTGGGCTCCGATATCGTATCAGTTCCAAAATAGGCCTTTTAGCGAGATTGTGGCGCTCTATGCGCATGCTGATATCATGCTAGTAACACCTATACGCGACGGTATGAACTTGGTTGCCAAAGAGTACGTCGCAAGCAAACGTCGCAAGGGTGGCGCACTAATACTCAGCGAGATGGCCGGTGCTATCGACGAAATGCCCGAGGCGCTTAGTATCAATCCAAACAACGCCAAATCTGTTGTTTCGGCTATTCATGAAGCACTTTCTATGTCAATGCACGAGCAAAAACAACGACTCACCGCCATGCAGAAGCGGCTATCTGTTGTTACTGTGCAGAATTGGGGCAAGGAATTTATGTACGACCTTGAGGTGACCTCTACGCAACAAGGCTCTATCAAGCAATTGTCCCTCACACAAAGGCAGCGACTTGTCACGCGCTACCGTACAGCCTCCAAGCGCCTGATTATCCTCGACTACGACGGCACGTTACGAAGTTTCGTAAAGACACCGTCTCCACTAGCCGCAGCCCCGACACTTCGCATTCGCCGCGTGCTCAAAGCACTAACAGACCAGCCCAACACTACTGTTGCCATTGTGAGTGGCCGTACACGGCGCGCACTTTCGAGTTGGTTTGTAGGACTACCTGTAGTGCTCGCCGCCGAACATGGTGCCTGGAAGCGCTATGATCGTAAGTGGCATGAAGTCGAAAGCGAATTTAAAAAAGACAAAAAGCGTATTCGTGCTGTGATGGATAAATACGTCAGTCGTACGCATGGCTCAGAGATCGAAGAAAAAGACCACGCGCTGGTATGGCATTATGTCAATGTAGAGCCGGATGTCGCGTATAAGCGTGCCATGGAGCTTCACCATGAACTCACTGAACTGCTCGCTGGTGAAGATGTAACAGTCAACGAGGGTCGTAATATCGTCGAAGTCAAACCTAGCTTTGTGGCAAAGTCAAACGTTGTACGCGAGCTGACGCAGCGTTACAAGGCAGACTTTGTGCTGTGTGCCGGCGATGATTACACCGATGAAGATATGTTCCGTGTATTGCAAGACGACCCAAGCGCACTCACTATCAAGGTTGGCTCCGGAGATACAGCTGCACGACACTCCGTGGGCAAGCCAGCAGAACTTCTTGGTTTGCTCGAAGAGATGCAACCACCATCTTCTACGCTTCTCTTACCGAGTGTTCCGAAGAAAATTCCTCGTAAGATTCTCCGCTGGCTTCGTAAGTAGCCTGCTGCAAACTACGCTATTTCGCTTCGACGGTCGCTGCCGGTTTTTTCCTGCGTGAACGTTTGCGCTTTCGCTTCTTTGGCTCGTCCGTTCCGCTCGTCTCGGTAGGTTGCGCACTAGCTGGTGCTTCAGTAGCAGCCTGAGGTTGCTCTACGGTGTCCTCATCTTTGGCCGCAGCTGTCGCCTCGTGATGTACGGGCTTTGCCTTTGTGGGATGATTGATCTTTAGCACCCCATCGTTTGTGGTGGTGGCGACAGGTAACGGGGTTGGTGTGGGGGTTTGTGGTGGCTGAGATACGACTGGCGCCTTAGTCTCTTGAGGCTTCTGCGCGGCCGGGGCTTGAGGTGGTTCTGGTGCTTTTGTTGGCGTTGGCTTCTTGAGTTGTTCCGGTGGCTTGATAAGGTCGCTAATTTCCTGCTCTACTTCGGCACGAGGACGGCTAAACTGGAGGCGTGAGTGCTCGATAATATAATGTGAGTTATCTGCCAGAGGAGGCGGTAGATTGAGGGTGGTCGCGCTAAATGCCGGAGACTTTTCTCCCTGGATGACCATATTAACGATAAAGTGCCTATTGTGCATCTGTAGCAAGTCGCTTGCTTCAAATTGTGGCTGAAATTGTTGCGCGAGAACCTGGGCGTCCTCAGCCGATACGCGAAAGCCTATCATTGTACCGACGTTGCCAAACACGGCACCGCGTACAGTATCACTCATCTGTGAGATATATTGATTGGCAACTGTTAGGTTTAGTCCGTACTTGCGCGCCTCAGACAAGATAGTCGCGAAAGAGTCTGTCGCAAAATTTTGGAACTCGTCTACGTAAAGGTAGAATGGCCTACGATCTTCAACGTTTGGTATGTCTGAGCGACTCATGGCCGCAAGTTGGATTTTCGTGACAAGGAATGCGCCCAAAATACCAGCATTGTCTTCGCCGATTAGACCCTTTGAAAGGTTAACTACGAGAATCTTACCTTCGTCCATCATGGTGCGTATATTAAATGTACTTTTTGGTTGCCCAATAATATTTCGGATCACCGGGTTGGCGGTAAACGCACCGACCTTATTGAGGACTGGTGCGATTGCTTCTGAAACGAACTTATCATTCCAGCTCGCAAATTCTACTTTCCAGAACTGCAATACAACAGTATCCGTGCAGTAGTCGAGCGTTTCTTTGCGGAACTTTTTGTCGGTAAGCATGCGTGTAATGTCGAGCATGGTCGTCTCTGGTCGGTCGAGTAGCGCGAGGATAGTATAGCGCAAGATATACTCAAGACGCGGCCCCCAACTTTCTCCAAACATACGCTTAAGCACACCGATTACTTCTGAACTAATATTGCTCTTCATGTTCGGGTCTGTCACTTCAAGAGGATTGAAGCCGATTGGGTGAGATGTGTCGGCTGGATTAAAGTACACGACGTCTTTGATACGATTGGCAGGTATAAACTTCATATTGTTGATGGCGAAGTCGCCGTGCGGATCGATGATTGCGTAGCCAGCGTTGTGATATACATCGCTGAGTGCAAATAATTCGAGCAAACCAGACTTACCCGCACCGGTTTGCCCGATGATATAGACGTGACGTGAACGGTCGTAGCGCAGCATGCCGAACTGATGATTGATGCCGCGAAAGTTTGTTAGCCCGAATGCTGAAATGTTTTCGTCTATCGCTTCATTGCCAGTGATAAGTGGTAACTTTGCTGGAGGTTCTGCTGTTTTGGTGTTTGCCCAGACGATATTTGGCGTTTCGACGTTGGTGTGCGGCAGATGGAACACCGATGCCACCTCCTCAATATTGAGTATAAAACCGTCTCCCGCCATAAAAATACGGCCGCGATATGCACCGAGCGCATCTTTTTCAAATGTCGCATTGGTTTGCTTAAACCCATTGAGGTTTGTGCTATTGAACTGCTTAAAGGTACCGACGAGCGCTTGCATGCGTAATTTTGCGTTTGCGTTGCTTTCACCGAGGTACGCTAAGCGAATCTTTACCTGATAGCCAAGTTTGGTCGCCTTTTTCTCGGCCTCGGCGATGCGGGTTTTATCTCGCTCCGATACTTCTTTTGCAGCTGAGCCTTCTTTCGCCTCGGGCGGTTTGACGAGTGCTTCAAACAGCATGCCAAGCCATTTCATATCAAATCCGCCGCCGAGAATATTGAGTCCCCCACCCTCTTTGACTTTTTTGATCCACTGATGTATCCAGAGTTCTTCGCCCGTGTCTTCAAGTTTCGCCAAAGTACCAGTAATCCCCGCCAGTGGATCAACCTCAAAGCTTTGGAATGTTTTGAGCGGCAAGAATTCACTATCCGCCAGGTCAATCTCTGCTGTATGGACGACGCTATGGTGTCGCTCATGTGCGACATAATCTTCGTCAGCTTCGTGGATTTGCACTGTAGGATACTGTGAGTATATTTGACCTTCGACAAAGCTCTGTAGGGTTTTTGGTGTCCATACGTAAAAGCGAATCTGTCCGCCGACAGACGCAATCTCAAAACTTAAATGCTCTTGTATGCCGCTGGTACGCTTCAACTCGTCTGCGTCACGCAAAATACCATGCAAGCTTGCAAATAACTGCTCGGCCGCTAGCTCTGATTTGTCGTTGGTTTTTGGGATTTCTAGAATAAGCAGCGTGCTCTCGAGCGTCAATATCTGTTTGATCTTGCGATTGTTCCATAGTGCAAGGCCGCCCAGTATTACACATACGGGAACCCACACGTACGGACTAGTGATGAGCTGGAAAAACTCTACGAAAAACGTCATAATATATGTTCATCACTATATCATACCTCTGTTAATTTTGCAAGCTTGAGCAGATTGATTTCGATGTCAAAATAGCATATCTTTCTACAAAACATCACGCAACCAGTTGGCTGCGTGACACAAGAATTAGAGAATATGTTTATTCTGCAAGCGAATACGTAGCTTTGGCGACGCGCTTAAACTGTGGTTTGCTTTGAAGGTTAAGTAAGATAGTCGTTTCTTTAACTTGGCGACTTTTGAGTACGCGGCGGACGATTTCATCTCGATGAAGCGGCTCACGAGCATCTTTTAATACACCAGAGATTGTGTCAGCAACGGTTCCCTTGCTGTAGCCCCAGCTATCGAGTGCATAAATGCCGCGACCGATAAGTACGAACCGTTTATCTTTGATAAGTTCGTTGTGAATTGCCTGGGTGGTGACGTCTTTTCGGTTGAAATCGCTGTCTTTGATAGCTTCAGCTATCTCGCTAAAATGAAGCGGCTTGCCGTTTTCACTCAAGATGACAAAGATCTTATCGCGAATATTTTTCGGATTAACTGTCGGCCACTTTGTAAGACCCCATACATCTTTGAGGTGTGCAAGATGTTTTGATACGCTAGCTAGTGCTTCGACGTGTTTAGGGTGCTCGTAGTTGAGCTTGTCGTGGAGCTGCTCGATAGTGAGTGGCTCTTTGTTCGCCTTGATAGTTTTGACAATAGTATCGACGGCGCTACGAATCTTCTTTTCATCTCCGTACTCAGCGATACCTACCGATATATGGTAGTTGTCAGTCTCGTTGATGACGCTT
>Ga0076292_116_pt1 | contig 30458 bp, 23 predicted proteins | sample RifGroC2_FD_67791 | JGI IMG/M metagenome (GOLD analysis project Ga0076292, IMG submission 67791) | Candidatus Saccharibacteria bacterium GW2011_GWC2_48_9
ATTGTGAATAACAAGAACAAGGGACCGTACGACCGTACAATGAAGGCTGCCCAGGGCTGGCAAAAGGATAGGAAGGTGATGCAGCAGACGAGGGCAGCCAATCGGGGCATAGGTGGGCTCGAAAATAGCAAGCTGATGAACAAAATCGACGGAGACGGCAAAGCACGCGGTGCGCTCAAAAAAGCAAATCGCTTCAACCCGTACGCCGCCGCTCAGCGAGCCAAAGCCCGCAATGACGCCCGTGTAGCTCAGCACAAAGACAACCTCAATCGCGCCACTACGCGACTAGCAGATTCTGACCCAGATGCAGTAGCAAAAGCGGCAACTGGTGGACTCAGAGACAGCGAATTGCGCGATGCAGTTAAACATCAAATCTCTCAGCAAGCCGACCAGCTCGAACGAGCAGGCGCGTCCGCCGCCTCGGTACTCATTGGCGACAGGAGTGAAGAAGAAGCGCTGCAGATGGTGACCTCCGGCAAAGACACAGCTGGTAACGATGTTTCAAGTGAAATGCGGACCGCTGCTGCACAAAAAGTTGCTGCGAGTCGAAATGTCGAGAACATCAATAAGATGCTCGAGCAACTTAATCGTACAAGTGGGCAATTTAGCGACAGCCAGCGACATGCAATTATAGACACTATCGAATCTTCTGGTGCCGGCTCAATAGCACCACACTTGCAGAGTAGTAACCTCGGAGCGGTTCGAGATGGTAGCTTACAAAATGTAGGGGAGTTGTACGGCAGCGCCGCACAAAAAGGTTTATATTCTCCAGATGCAATATCGGGTATGCACGAAAGTGGCATAGATGGCCTCGCAGCAGCACACCGCAATGGCTACATAAATGGCGATCAGATGCAGCAAGTGAAGAAAAACTACAGATTTGCTGCAAGCAATGCGAAATTTAATCAAAACCTATCGAACGCAACCAAGGAGAGGATGAATATGCTATGATGCGGCACGTATCTGTATCTCGCACCATATTGATAGCAATGCTTTCTATCCTTGGCGTGCTCGTATTCTCCGTGAATCCCACCTATGCATCCGGGGAAACCTGGTGGTGGGACAATAACGGCAGTGTACTTGGTATGGGTGGGGAGTTAGGTGCAAGTGGCGTGAGATTCCAACTCACAAGCGCAGACGACTCAGAGTACGAAGGCACTATTAACTCTTCGAAACAATTTCCCGGTACTTACGTAGAAACAAGCACTTGCGGAAGAACTGCCTGCAATACACAAACGATTGATACGGTCTGTACTATCAAAAACCCTATTACTATCTCCATAAACAGATCTAGCGACCCTGCGACAGTTTCAGTAGATCGCGTCGCATACCAGCGCGAAGGTGGTGGCGCGTGTACACCAAACAGCCCTATTACCATTGACGGCGGCGCCATGAAAAACAGCTACGGCTCAAATGCTGCCAACGACCAAGCAGCAGCCTACCTTGAAAGCGAGAGAGGCAGACTGCGCCAAGAATATATTAACCAACAGTGTGCAAGTTTCACTGGCGCAGATAGAACAAGCTGCGAAAACAATTCAGGTAAGTCGTTCGATGCGCGTTTCGAATCTTGTAAACGCGAAGCATCTACCAGCTCTAACAAGGCAGTCATAGTGGAGAACGTGCGGCAATGCTTGAAGTCAAAAGGTATTGGCACCATAGACCCCGACGCGCTCAATGGCGCAATATATTCGGTCGCGGACTACGAAAGTCAGCCATCTTCTTGCTCGCTCGAATGGCTCGGATACATCGTGTGTCCCGCGTCGCGGTTTCTTGCCACCATCACCGACAAAGCATTTGAAGCACTGCAAATACTTTTTGTTATACGGCCGCTTGCCCCTGAAAGTGATGCCGGTGCTGCGCTCTACTCTGCGTGGGCAGCGATGCGCAACGTCGCTAACGTTGCGTTTATCATTGCGATTCTTATGGTTGTGCTGTCTTATGTGTCAAATATTGGTATAGATAACTACAATATTAAGCGCATGTTGCCGCGCATCATCGTTGCGGCTATTTTGGTAAACGCCTCGTACTTGATATGTATTCTAGCAGTAGACCTCGCAAACATTCTGGGAGATTCGTTGCAAAAAGTATTACTATCTATGAAACCGCCCGGCTCTGAGGCGGGCTTTGGCGACAGCGCGTGGGAAGGTATAGTTGAAGGAATATTAGCCGTGGGAGCTGTAGGTGGCGCTGTCACGGCAGTAGCGCTCTACGGATCGTTTGCCGCACTCGTGCCTATGCTGACGGCGGTCGCACTATCCTTGCTACTGACTGTATTTCTCCTGACCGCACGATATGCACTCATACTTATCCTTATTATCATTGCTCCGATAGCATTTGTTGCATATTTATTACCCAACACGCAAAAATGGTTTAGTAAATGGCTTAGTACATTCACCACGCTCTTGGCACTGTATCCTATCATCGCGGTCATATACGGCGGCTCCACCCTGGCAGGACTCATCGTCATTAATTCGGCCGTCGAGACGCAAGGTATGTCTCTACTCATGTTCGGCCTAGCTATCCAAGCATTACCTCTAGCTATCACACCTCTTATCATGAAGCTCGGCGGCGGAATACTCAACCGTTTTGGCGGCGTTGTTTCGAGCAAAGGGCTCTTCAAGAACACTCAAAAAAGAGCAGATACATTTGCCAAGCAAGCCAAAAACAAACGTGATATCAAGGGACTGCGCAATATTGGTGATGGCGCACGTACCGGACTAAGGGGGCAGCGAGACAAGGCAATTCAACGTCGTTACCGCCGTAGCGCTATCTCGGGCCTTCGTCAAAACGAGCTCAATAAGGCTAACAGAGGATATGTATCAGATTACGCAACAGGAAAAGAAGGGTCTGGTGGCGATGCTACAAGCCTTGCAGAGAGCGCTAAACAACGCGCCACAGGGATGCTAGCAAAGGGAGGAAATAAAGCAGCTGGTCTCATCGGAAAAGACCCAGGATTTGAAGCACTACAGTCTAAAACAAAAGGAGAGAAATACCTCCAGTCTATGGCGGGCGGCGATTCTCCTGCTGCACTAGAACGTGTTATGGCCAACCAGCAAAATGAACAAGAGAAGATGCATATCGAAGAGGTGAAAGCAAATAAGCTAGTACTTGCAAACAGGGGTATGGATACGGTTTCTGACATTGCCAAGGGAGGGGGTGCCGGAGCAAATGATTCTGCACTTCGCGAAGCGGCTATGAGTCTAGTGCTAGAGCATGACGATGCTAAGCTTATCGACCAAGTAATGCAATCTATCGGCAACACACCAGGCGGACCTGAAGTGACACCGAAACAGCGTGCAAAATACGTAAAAATGCTCAAGTCCAGTGGCGCAGTGCAGCGACAGGCGTACTATAAAACTCCTGGAGTTCTCGAGAAAATTGAAAGTGGAAGTATCAATGCCAACAACTTTATGCAAGAAGTTGTCGCACCAAGTGTCGAGAACTTAACAGCAAAAGACTTCGGCAACATGGATAGTCACTCAATCAACCAAGTGTATACTGCGCTCGCCGGCTCGATTGATCCAGCGACTGGCGCTAGGGTAGAGTATGTCACCGATCCAGTTGCTCGTGACAGTGCAATCAAGACGGCCAGAGAGGCACTCGGCAACTCCTACGCCTCTCAATCACTCAGTAGTCAGGCGCGCGCAAGTCTTGAACGGGTTGCGGGACTTTGATTCACTCGTCAATAGTAAGCATTTACAGTATACTGTAGCTATATGGCCGTCTATAAAGTCCCTCAAGATGTCGAAGCCGACGACAAGCTACTTGGCCCGTTTAGCTTTCGTCAGTTCATCTACCTGATAATCGTCGCGATGTCGATTGGTGTTGGCTATGTGCTTGCCCAAATTTTTGTTGGCCTTGCCGTGATTGTTATTCCTATCGTGATATTCTTTGGCGCGCTAGCTCTGCCTCTTAAAAAAGATCAGCCTATGGAAGCGTACCTTGGCGCGCTCATATCGTTCTATTTCCTCAAACCGCGCAAACGTTTTTGGCAGCCCGACGGCCTCGACGCGCTCGTAGAGATCACTGCTCCAAAAACAGCAGAACGAGAGCTCACTAAAAATATTTCCGAGGAAGAAGCAAAAGAACGTCTCAGTTATCTCTCTGACATCGTCCAATCGCAAGGTTGGTCAGTACGGGGCAACGGCGTGTCAACACAAGGAGTATCATCTCTATCTCAAGATGACGATTCGGATCTTCTCGGCAACGACAATGCTCAGGCACAACGACTCAACCAAATGCTCGATACTCGCGATGAGCACGATATGTCGCAACTGCGCTCAAGTTTTCAGCAGCAAATGGCTTCGCCACCACCTCAAGAGATGCCCCACCTAGAGTTCAACCCATACCCAGCTATCCATCAATCCGTCGTTCAGCCAGTCTCAAATCAAACCGGACAGGTATCGCAGCAGCAGACTCAGCCTGCCTTCGACCCCCAGCCGCAGCAAATTAGACCACCAGAAACCACTAGCGTAAATACCCCTTCACCTGATATAATCAGACTTGCAAACGAAAGTGGAGATATCTCTGTAGCATCTGTCGCCGAACAAGCCCACAGGCTAGAAAAACAGCATGGATTACCAGAAGATGAAGTCGAGATTTCGCTACATTAAACAGACATTTTTTGAGGAGGGGTAGGGAGTGCAACCACAAAATCAGCAATATCCGCAAATGCCAGAGCAGCCCGGCTATCCTATGGATGTAGCTCAGCAGCAGCAAGTAGTCCCTCAACAACAGGTGCCGCAGCAGCAACCGCAGGGGTATCCACAGCAAATGCAACCACAGATGGCTCCTCAGCCACCGGTTGCCGCACCTAACTACGTACCAGATGCAGCTGTCGCTCCTACCAACACTAAACAAGCACCCCAAACACCCGCACCACGTCCAAAAAATACCACCCAGAACACGCTGCTTTTTTCTGAGATTCGCGACAATATGATCATCATGGCAGACGGAAGCTTTCGCGCTGTCGTTGCCTGTAAATCTATCAACTTCGACCTCATGAGTTCACGTGAGCGCGAAGGTGTCGAGTACAGCTACCAGAACTTCATCAATTCGCTCACACACCCCGTGCAGATTCTCATTCGCTCACAGCGTGTCGATATCGGGCCGTACATAGAACGTCTGAGTAAAATCCGCAAAACGCAGGATAATATGTTGCTCGGCGTATTGATGGACGATTATATTGAGTTTATCGAGATCCTGTCCGAAGAAGCCAACATTATGGATAAGAGCTTCTATGTTGTTATCCCTTATTCGTCGGTTGGCGACCTGAGTAACATCAAAGATGCGGGCAAGGGCTTCTTTGCAAAGATGTTTGGCGGAGGCGGTGGTGCACCATCTGTAACCAAGATCGATAAGATTACGTATCAGAAAGCCAAAGACGAAGTCAAAAACCGTGTCGACTCAGTCACTAGCGGTCTCTTTCAGATGGGCGTGCACTGCGCACAGCTCGACACCAAGCAACTAGGCGAGCTATATTACAATTATTACAATCCGGACACTGCCGTGCGCGAACCTCTCGGCAACTTCGAGAAAAACACTTTCACTTACGTACGAAAAGGTGAAGGTCAAGTTGATCGACCAAATCTCGGAGGAGGAGTAGGCTAATGGCAAAGAAAAAAGACGCAGTCGACATTGCCGCTCAGCAGCGAGCGCGTGAACAAGTCGAGGTAGAGCAGGCATTCTTAAAAGGCGTGAACACCTTGCGAGACTTGATCGCTCCAAGTAGCCTAGAGTTTCACTCAGACCACTTCCGACTTGGCACAAAATACGGCCGTACTCTCTACATATATGGCTACCCACGTCAGATTTACACAGGGTGGCTCAGTAGTATCATCAATATGGACGAAGTCCTCGATGTTAGTATGTTCTTGTATCCAGTAGACACGCAGGTTGTCATGCAGAACTTGCGTAAAAAAGTTACCCAACTTGAAGCTAGCATGTCTATCAATCAAGAAAAAGGTAAAACGCGCGACCCGGGTCTCGAGGCGGCCCTGCAGGATGCTGAGGAGTTGCGCGACGAACTGCAAGTCGGTAGCGAGAAATTCTTCCGTTATGGCCTCTATATTACACTCTACGCCGATAGTATGGATGACCTCACATTTGTACAAAACAAAGTTGAGACACTCTTTGGCCAGCAGCTCGTATTTAGCAAGGTAGCTAGCTCCCAGCAAGAACAAGGGCTCAATAGCACCGTACCACAACTTATGGATCAGTTGCAGATTCGTCGTAACATGAACACCGGGGCCATCTCCACATCGTTCCCATTCACTAGTGCTGACCTGACTCAAGAGAAGGGTATTCTCTATGGTATCAACATGCACAACAACGGACTTGTTATATTCGACCGCTTCACTCTGGAAAATGCCAACATGGTGGTGTTTGCAAAGTCTGGTGCCGGTAAGTCATTCACCGTTAAGCTCGAAGCTGTCCGCTCGATGATGACCGGTGCTGATGTGCTCATCATCGACCCAGAAAACGAATATCAGCGGCTCAGCGACGCTGTTGGTGGTAGCTACATTCGCCTCAGCCTCAACTCCGATGTGCGTATCAATCCATTCGACCTACCAAAAGTCATCGACACCGACGAAGCAGACGATGCACTTCGCGCCAATCTCGTAACACTCCATGGACTCCTGCGTCTTATGCTCGGAGGCGCCACTGCGACAAATACCAATGTCACACTTAGCCCAGAAGAAGAAGCTGACCTCGATCAAGCACTTATCGACACCTATGCTCGCCTTGGTATTACCAGCGACCCACTGACACACAACTCCATGCCGCCGACTATGGCCGACCTCTACGATACACTACTCCATATGGGCGGCACTGGACCGAAGCTCGCGCAACGACTTCGTAAGTTTACCTCTGGCACATTTGCAGGTATCTTCTCGCAGCAAAGCAACGTCGAGATCAATAACGCGATGGTTGTATTTAATATCCGTGACCTCGAAGACGAACTACGACCAGTTGCTATGTACATCGTACTGAGCCACATCTGGAATATCACCCGTTCTCAGCGCAAAAAACGCATGCTTATCGTCGATGAGGCGTGGCAACTTATGAAATACGATGACTCTGCAAACTTCCTATTTAGCCTCGCGAAGCGCGCTCGTAAGTATTACCTTGGTATCACCACTATCACGCAAGACGTCGAGGACTTCATGAGCAGCAAGATGGGTCGTGCTATCGTCGCCAACTCCTCTATGCAGCTTCTACTCAAGCAATCGTCTAGTGCAGTCGACGTACTGAGTGATGTATTCAAGCTTACCGAAGAGGAAAAGAAGCGCCTCGGCAACTTCCCGGTTGGACAAGGTTTGTTCTTCGCCGGTCAAAATCACGTGCACATTCAAGTCATTGCAAGTCAGACCGAGACACAACTTGTCACTACAAATCCAGCAGATCAGATAAAACAACAAGCGCAACAACAACCCCCACAATAAGTAGCCTATGCCTACGCCGACACTCAAAGATAACGAAATACGCAACCCGGGTCAGAATGACTGGGATAGTAAAGTCGGCCAAAGACTAGCGTCAGCAGAGCAGGGCGCCATACGAGACGCTCAAGATAACTCGAGGAAACTCGACGACACTCCCGAGGAAGATGCTAATGTGCGCGAACTCAAAGACTCTGAGCAAAACGACACTGGTAAAAGTGATGACACGGCGGAGAGCAGGCGCAAAGAAGAGCCAAGCACTAAAAGTACAAAACGCATGGCTGCGATCAATTTTTTGTCACAAAAAGGGCCGCTTGGACTCATTATTTCTATATTCCTAGGTGGTGGGCTAGGGTTATTTTCTCTCATGGGGCCCGGTATCGCTATCGTGCAGTGGCGCGACACCGTAGTAAGTGACCTGCAAGATCAAGCCGCTTCCATGGATGAGCGTTCGCAGCATATTTTTCGCGCAAAAATAAAAGGTTCGACAAAAGGTTTCTGCACAAAATCATTATCGTTTCGTTGCGGCTACAAAAACATCAGTAAAACCCATGCCAAAAAACTCTTAAAAGCTGGGTTTCGTTTTGAGCCGGCACTCAGCGACCAAAACTCTCGCACAGCCACCGGCCGTGTTAAAGTTAGCGCGCTGACATATATCGACTCAAACGGAGAAAAACGTACCGTACGGGCAAACGACTTTGCCCGAGAGTACCAGCGAAATGCCGAGTTCCGTTCAAAGATGGTGAGGGTATACAATCCTAGATTCGCGGGGCTCAAAGATAAACTCGCGACCGGGGTTTATACTAAATTCAAGGTGAGCTGGAAACGCGCATTGAGCGGCGACAGAGATAACATGCGCGAACAGATAAACAAGACTGTAAAAGAGGGGAATAATGACGAAGACCTCAAGAGGCGTGGCCTGACAAAGCAGACGACCGAAGATGGACGCGAAGTCTGGGTTGATAAAGATGGACGCGAACAATCAGGCAACTACGATGCAGGTATGGAAAGAATTAACGAGCTCACCAAAGAGCATGGCGGTGCGCGTGGACTTATGACAGGCGGTCTCCGCGCCGCAAATACGTTCACTGGCATGCAGGCTGCAGCCTGTTCGATTTACACCCTAACTGATGCCTTAAGTCTTGTGAGTCGCAACGCGAGGTTTGCACAGCTACTGCGATTTGCCGTCCCTATGCTCAATACTGCCGACACCATCCAAACAGGTGAGGGTACTATGGAGGCTGTCGAGATGATGGGGGATATGGCTACACAAGTCGATCTTCGAGAGAAACTAGTTACCGAAAAAAGCATACCGAGTATGGATGAAAATGGCAATATCATAGAAAATGTACAGGCACTATCCTCAAACGGAGAAGAGATAAAAATAGATCCTGTGGACAATCCAGACTATGGTAAAAATTCATTTGATTCCTCTGGCTTTAAGCTTAGCGCATATGGGGAAGTGAGTGACCTTAGCATACGAGACCAGCAATTTTCATTAGCTAGTGGTCTTTCTGGGGTATTGGATTCGATTGGAAGCTTTGTACTCAAAGCTGTTGCAGGTGGCAAAAATTCTTGTGACTTCTGGACAAATCCAATAGTACAAGGCGCGGGACTACTCCTATCCCTAGGCGTACTTGTATTTTCGGGCGGTACTTCGGTTATTGCTCAGGGCTCAAAAGCTATTGCCCAAACCGTGCTAGTCGCATTTCTCACTTCGTGGCTTATTAGTCAGATTACCGATGCTGTTGAAGGCAACGGTATCGACTCCGACACAAAGGGGGTCGACGCAGGTAATGCTTGGTTCGCCGGGTCGGCCGCACTCATGAGTTCAACTGCTAGCACTAGGGGACTCAACCCGCTGTCAACAGAAGCCGAAATCAAAGAATCACAGGCGATACAGGCTGCAGAAGAAAATCGTTACGCTGAAGTGGCGCGGCTCGAAGCAAAAGAAACTCCGTTTGATATATATAATCAATATTCGTTCATGGGTTCTATTGCCTCGCAGGTGGTACCGAAGATATCTACCGCAGGATCTACACTCTCGGCGCTATTTACAAGCCCATTCACTTATTTCAGTATCGCAGGTAACTTTGCATCTCCTGCTAACGCATCAGCCGCAGTTTCACCCGTAGATCGATTCCAAAAGTGTTCCGACCCTGCGCTCAATAGAATAAACCTCGAAACAGCCGACGTATTCTGCAATATTCGTTTTGGTAACAGTAGAGCTGAGCTCGACTCCGACCCAGAAAAAATAGCCGAGTGGATGGTGAATGCTGGCCAGGCAGACGCAGTATCAGGAGAGGCAGTTACAACAAAGGAAGCTATGGAGGCTATCGAAGCGGCTCGTACCGACAGCAGCGCTATTTCTGCCATACTAGAGCCAGCTAATGACACAGTGGCAGTAGACGATTCATTGTCTACTGGCGTTGATGCTACTACTGTCGATGCCCAATTACCACCACCATCAGACCCAGAAGACGCAAAATACAAAGAAGAAGAGTATTCACCAGAGGAGGATGTTCGTACCTATGCCCACTGGATAAAATACTGTCGTTTTGGTGATGAGAATGGTCGAGAATTAAACTTTGGCGACCCAGAAGGTCCGGAATCAAACATACTTACAGGCCTGACAAACGACAAGTATCAGTCGGACGGTCGTGAATGCCTCAAGTCAAACGCTTGCGCGCCCGGCGATGACCCTAACGGACAAGGATTTGGTGAAGATGCCATGAAAACCCGTTGTCGGCCCGCTCAATACGACGTCTATAGTGTCTTCTTCATGGATCAGTCTATCGTAGCTGGTATGGACGCAGAAGATACCGAAAGTACCGAAACTAGTGCATCGGGGCTTGTTACTGGTGAAGCGAAGGAGCTTGCGAAAAAGCTAACAGAAGAGCCGAATATTGAATTCGTCAACCCTGCCACTAAGGAGGCGTTGTTGAAATTCTCCGAAACAGGTGAGGCGACTAACTCTTGTGGCGATCCTTTCTCTATTAATCCATTACTTAGCGGCATATTGCTTACCAATGCCGGAAATGGCTACAAAGTCCTCATTAATAACTTTGGCTTTAAAGAAGATCGCTATTCGTGCGACAGTGGCCAACACCCGAAAGGGAATGCAGTCGACCTCAACGGCATATCAAAGGACGGTCAAAACGCTAAACCGATAACCTTCAGTGGTGGCGAAGTTCCTTTGATAGAACAGTACTCAATAGACTGGATGAACGGACTCGCACAGAAAGATCCTGCACGAGGGGGTGTAGGACAACTAAACTGCGGTGGGTTTAATATTACAGCCAAGCGTGATGCAAAATGGCAAGGTCCAGATGGCATGTTACATTTTGACGATTCGTGTGACCATCTGCATATAGATGTAAGGGACAGAAACGATGGCTCGAAAATTTAGCACGATACTCAACCGATTTTTCAGCGGACTAGTTATCGCTTCTACTTTGATAGTCCACTCTACAGCGCCCGTCTTCGCTGCTGCGGAATCAAACTTAGACCTAGCGGAATGTGCCGAAGGAGACGACAAATGTGTCGAAAATAACGTAAATATGATCAAGCAAGCCGTCAGCAGCCAGCAGACAGTCCAGCTGGATTGTGACGACACATACGGTTGCGATGAGATGAAAAAAACGCTCGAAGAGTCTGAAGCGCAAAATCGAAAGAACCTCAAGCAAAAACCCGGATATAGAGACAAGCAGTTTCAGTCAGATAACTTTATCACGTTTTACGACCCAAGCTGTGGAGACTCCTCTGCTGGTGCGGTTTCTGGTAGCGGAGCTGGCGACCCACTGCCAGATACCGTGCCGGAGCCTTGGCGAACACTCATCAACAATGCGGCAGCCGAGCACCCGGATTCCGATAGACGCATAGTTGCCGCAACGCTATGGGCCGAAAACCGTGGCTGGCCAGAATACAAAGACTCCGACTCTACCACCTCAGGTGCGGCCGCAGTTGGCTTCTGGCAATTCATACCTTCAACATGGGCTGTGCTAGGGCATGACGGCGACGGCGACGGAGTAAAAGACTCCAAAAATCCGAAAGACGCCGTGCATGCAGCATTCAAACACAGTCCAAATTCTGCTGGAAAACCCATTATCTACGAAGCAACCGGCGATATCGAAGGGGATTTTACATCGAAGAAATTTTACCGTGCCGACGAATCGAAATACAGCCTACTTACCTACATGGCAAACTACAACGGTAACGACGGCAGCGCTATAGAAGGCTCAACGCTACCGAATTTTCAGCGCGCGCAAAACGGCGATTACGTACGCATGGGCTACTGGTTGATGGCTAGTGGTTTTGAAAAAGGGTGGTTACCAGAAGCAGATAAGTTTGTCGACGCAAGCACACAGGGCGCCGGGGCAGCAGGCGGAGATGCCGCCGATGCCGACGTGTCTGCTACCAATGTTAGCGACGCAAGTTGTAGCTCAGAATCTTCTTCCAGCTCGCAAGCAAACGCGGAAGGTTTCGCATGGCCTATAGACCTGAAGAAAGATGATGTAGTAGGATTTCCGTGCGTGCGCGACAACTATTGCGGACACCACGACGGGTCACCGGCATTTGACCTCATCAAAAAAAGCAATGGCGACCAAGGGCTTGGGGTTGCTGTCTATGCAGTACGTAACGGTAAAATAGAGAGTAAAGACATAAGAAATGGCATTTCTTATTGCTACGATTGGCAGCTAGCTGGTGATGATGGCTACTGGTATTGGTATGGGCACAACCAAAATCCTTCTATAGAAAATGGGCAGGTAGTAAAAGCGGGGCAGCAAATAGGTGAAGTGGGGCCGACAGAATGCGCCGACGGATCTGTGCCGCATCTTCATATAGACCGCGGTTCACCAAAGGGTAGCTGGGGTGGATCTGTAAATAGTCGTGACGCTGAGTTTGTACCAATAATGCAAAAACTATGGGAAGACCTAGGAGGAACAAATACATAATCATGTTGATGGAATCACTGAAAAACTTTTGGAGTAATCCAAAAAATCGCACTATAGTAAAGTTGCTAATCGTCGCGTCACTATTGGCTTTGGTTGTATATATCTACGCCATGTACACGATAGTACGCGTCACTGTCAGCACGACAAATACAGAAATCAACCTCAAAGACCTTAAAATACGCGGCTACAATGGACACGCCCTCAACAACACCGCCCAGCAGCCACATGAAGTAACGAAAGACTCGATCCAGATTATCCCTCGTGCGGTAGATTATTTTGAAGCCGCAACCCCCGTAAGTGAAACTATTCACGCAGCCGACACGTCAACGTACAGCTGGTGGCCTTATAACGAAATCAAGATCGAGCTGAAACCTCAAAAATACCTTGAAAAGGTCTCAACATCTGGTGGCGCATGTCCTATCGAGACAGAGGGTGGTGAAATATATAGCTATAGGTGCAGTAATCCTCAAACTCTATTTCGTCAAAATACCGACACATCACCATGGAATGTCGAAAGTGTAGCAACTATGCCAGATTTGCAGTCTGTGTCTCCCTACAAATACGGCTTACTGGGTCTTCAATCCTCTGGTACACTGCGCTTGGAGAAGCCACTCGTATTCATAAATCCTACAGACGGGTCTCGGGTCTATCGCTCGCTGCCAAGCGAATTAAGCGGTGAAGCCATAGCTATAGGCAGTATCATTACAGACTCAACAGACCAAACAAGTCCATACCTACTATTCACGAGTCACACTGCAGAGTCTTTTTACGTAGTAAATGCAGAGACTAGTTCAGTAGTGGCGACTATACCATATCCTAAAGATTCATTTACCAAGAGTAGTAATATCTCGTGCCATATCGTGGAACGAAACGCGTCTTGCTATATAGGTCGCTATACCGATTCGCCCGAACATGAGGCGGGTTTAGAAGATGAGCACGAGCACGGCGCGGAGCCGCCCGAAAAATCATACATTACAAACTTCAATCTAGGAGACTCAAACCCCCAGCTCGACACATATGAAGTGCGCGATAGTTACATAAAAACTATTGTTCGCGATAAAGAGGGGAGCGTGTATGCCACCGATGCATGGGATAACTTAGTGCACATCAAAAAGGATGGCTCTCAGCAACTCATCGCGCGGCAAATAGATCAATTAAACTACATTGACCGCCTAGTGTTTACTAAGGATAGTAGTCTATACACATACAATACGGCATCGCATACGTCAGCACTCGTCTACAAAGATAGCGGACTCAATCTTTCAAGTATCTCTTCGCACGGAAAACAACTTGTATCTATGTTCGCAACTGACGGAGTAAGTACAAGTGACGATCTTTATATCTTTAAGTTTAGCGATGAAGAGTATTTGCCCTCGAAAGGTGAGCGTACAAGCAAACTACTGTCGCTTTATGGAGACAGTGATATTACCTCTGTCGATTATAATGGCGATACCGCGCAAATAGTACTCAATGTGCCGATAGTATCGAATAGACAGACCGGCACTACGACTCCGCTTCAACCTCAGTTTGATGAGGCTAAGAAACGAATAGATAAAAAAATTAACGCGCTTGGCGTTAAGGATATCCAAATAAACTACTTACCGTAAAAAATATGCAGCCGTCAAAGGCTGCATATTTTTAAAAGATGTCTGTTGTCTATTCAGTTAGGCACCAGGCGTGTGTACTGGTGTCGTTCGGATCGTCACCCCTGAGTTCAATCGTATAGTTGCCCTTGCTTGGGGAGGCAGTAACTGTAGAATCAATACTCGATAGTAACACTCCTCTTTGCTCGTCACCTATACCTAGAGTGGTTCCTGCATAATAGTCACTGACAGTTTCAAGAAGTCCTTCCTGAAGGATGTTGATTTTTTCCAATGTAGTATTACTAGCGATACTTATCGCGCTAACTTTAGATTCATACATTACATCATCGGTATTTTCTAGGCAATATTCTTGATACAAGTTGCCGGTTTGGCTGCTTCCACCGCCTCCACTTGACACAGGCGCCTCATTACTGGTACTATTGGTAAGGCCAAAAGCTCCGACACCAACTACAAGGGCAACACCTACACCGCCAAGTAGAAGGTTGCGGCTAGTGTGATTCTTTTCAACTTCGACAGTCTGCTGTCGTGGTGAATGATCAATACTCATATAAAAACTCCTAAGTTATATACTTATGTAATACACTATTTTCTTTGTAAAGTCAATATTTTTGGCTTTTTTTGCGTTGTACTATCATCAACAAATACAACATCTTGCAAGCAATAGCGGGATAGAATAACTGTATTGCGTAATATGCTTAAATAGTATATAATCTATCTGTAATCAAGTAATCTATACAGCGCCTCGGTGGGGAGGTGGAGTCACAACTGCATATGGCGCAACATGACCTAAAAGAGGAACCACGACGCTACAACCCAGAAGGGGATTACTTCGAATATCTTAAGCAAAATCACACGGCTGACCCCAAAGAAGATAATCTTTCGACTGCACGCGCCCAGGAAATACTCAACACTGGCGCACTTAAGCCAGCGCAAAAACGCAAATCAGCTACTAGTAAGCCTCGGTCATACAAACAGGCGTTTACAGCAGTGTTTAAAGGTAGACGAAAACTCTCACCGATCGTACTTGTGCTCACACTCCTGTTCGGTGGCGGTAGTATATTTACCGCTATATTGGCACCAGGTACGACATTACTTGCACTAGCTGACATACTGGACCGTGACCTCAACACACAGCTGTCGGCTGTCGATAGAACCTCGGCCCAATTATGGCGCTCAAAGCTCAAGCAAACCACCTCTGGCTCATGCGGTAAAGTAGTACTTCGCTGCAACTTTGCAACTATCAACACCAAGAACATGGACAAAACGCTCGGTCGTATCAACGCCTCGAGTGAAGATAAATTACTCATGACTTACGACAACGATAAGGGCTGGGGCAAGAACAGGGGTCGAATTCAATCGGTGACGCTACTTCGCGCGAACGGAGAAAAGATCGAAGCTAACTCTCCGGAAGATTTCACCAGAATCATGAAAGAAAACCCCGAGTTTCGAGAAAAAATGTACATGGTGTACAGTCCGAAATTTAGCGTATACAAGAGTAAAGCTGTTACCGGTTTTCTGTCCAAGATGAAGGTATCCTATGCTGCGCCGGATAAAAAAGAAACTAAACAAGAAATGCGTGAAGAACTCGATAGACGGGTGAGTGGTGCTACGAACGTAGACGTAAAAAAACTCACGCCCATCAAAGACAGTGAAGGCAATGACACGGGTGAATTTGAAGACGACAAAGGCAATAAATACACCGCCGAGGAAGCGCGTGGATTTGAAGAGATGGAGCGACGAATCGACGCAAGCCCATCTACCTCAAGCGTCACTAGTAACATTGCCCGTGGCGTCGCAGTAACCGGTACAGCAGACACACTCTGTAGCGTTAATAACTTAGGTGTTGCGGTGAATACCGCTGCTAAGACAGTACAGGCTGCGCAACTCATGCGTATGGCATTTTACAACGTCGTACAACCCGCCAGTATGATCAAAGCAGAGATGGCATATCCTGCGCTCGTTGAAGCGACGTCTGAGCCACTTATGCAGGCAACACCAGCCAGTGAAGTTGCCGATGAATCAAAAATAAGTACTACTCAAAATGGCGACGCATTACCAAAAATTGAAAACCCCCGCGCAGGTAAAAATGCCACTGATGCAGAATTAGTTAAAGTATCATCCTCGCAAGATTACAAAGCAGCAAACGGCATAAGTCTGCGCACCAAGGCACTCCTGCCTGGTGGTAATAAAATTGGTATGTTCGGTAATGTCCAAAACATGATAGCCAAGGGTCTCGGTGCCGACAGTCCGCAAGAAATAACCCGCAAGTGTAGAACTATCCAAAATACCTTTGTGCGCGGCGGTGCATTAGTACTTGGCGTAGCGGTAGGACTTGGTACTTTTGGTATAGGTACGGCGATATCTGTCGCCGGTTCGGTAGCACTCGGTGCGGCGATGCCATGGCTCACGGCACAACTAGCAGACATCGCCGCGGGTCGTGTGACAGAGGGCCTGACGCACACCGACTATGGAAACGGCATTACTATCGGCAACGATGTGATGTATAACGGTATGGCGCGCGAGCAAGGTATGATGACCATGAAGCCAGAAGATATGGCCGACTATCAGAATAGTAAGCGTGAGGCTCTTGTATATTACGATGAGCTCGATAAACTTGCTGCCGCCCGTAATCCGTTCGATGTTACTAACCAGTTTTCTTTCGCTGGGTCGCTGGCTCGTACTACACTACCTGTCGCTTCTGCCATGAGCAGTGGGGGAGTGCAGGCGCTCAGTTCGCTGTCGATGATCGCATCAAGCGCTGTTGCCGCAATCGTACCTTTCGCTGGCGCAGACGACGGCAGAGATACAATCGTACAGAAAGATCGCTACACTTACTGTAACGATCCGCAGTATGCAGGACTTGGTCCGAATGTTGCTGTGAATCCTACCTGCGTGATGGTATTTGGCTTACCAAAAGAGGCTATGGATATAGACCCAATGGAAAACCTCGAGTGGATGCTCGCAAACGACGAAATTATCCCAGATTCAGACAGCGGTGACCCTAAAGATAATGAGCGCGATTGGAACTATAAAAAGTTCATCGAGCAGTGCGTTGACCAACAGCCAGGTGCCACCGAAGACATCGAAGCCGAACCAACTAATGGCTCAGGTTGCGTGTCAGACGCAAATTACGAGAAAAACTGGCACTACGCCAAATTTAAGTTGAGTCTCGGTATTAATGAGGGAATCGACCAGGAGTTCGCTACAGAAGGTGGCTCGGATCAAAACTTTGCGAGCGGCGTAGATGGTCCGGTCGGCCAAGACGGCTGGGCATATCCGGCTGAGAAAGAAAAGACTACCGTATCAAGTAAGTTCGGGCCACGCGGTGGAACAAATCACAATGGCATAGATATCGCGGGACCTATCGGTACACCGATATATGCTGCCCGCGACGGCGAAGTGATTGCTGCTGGGCCTGCAAGCGGATTCGGACACTGGATTGTTATACGCCACGAAGACGAAGATGGTTCACGCGTCGATACGGTATATGGCCATATGTACCCGGATGGGGTGTTTGTGAAAGTCGGTGACAAAGTAACAGCTGGGCAAAATATTGCAGCTATCGGCAACGCTGGGCAGAGTACTGGGCCGCATTTACACTTCGAGGTTTGGAAGGGTGGTCATACGAGCTTTGATGGTAGCGGCAGGCCTGTAGACCCACAACCGTATCTGGATATCGCATTGCAAGGCTATCACGGTCTTGTCTGTACAAGAGCTAGTATTTCCCACCCGAGTTGCGGCTATTACCGATATGACGCGTTTCATGGGACAAGAGGCATGGGCAGTCGACGATGAATGTGTGGCGGTTGGCGCAAGTGCGGTGACCCTAGCAGGAGACGGTAACATCGAAAAGTCACTCAACTTCCTGATGCGCGAAGGACTCAACCTTCCTCAAGCAGCAGCTATTGTCGGTAATTTTATCCAAGAATCTGGCGGCCCTACTATAGATGAAAAGACGGGACTACAGCAACCGCTACCAAATATCGAACAGGGTGGCCGTATTATATCTGACGAAGAAAACTACAGTATGGTTAACGGCGTAGGATTCGGCCTGGTGCAGTGGACATTTAGCGAGCGACAAGACCCACTCCAAGCACACGTTGAAGGTATGGGGCTTAAGAACACTGACCTCACTGCACAGCTCAGCTTCATACTTCACGAACTTGAAGGTGGTTATTTATCAACATATAACGATCTACGACGCACCAACGACCCCGTTGAAGCAGCCGTGATATTTCACGATGGCTATGAAAAGTCGGCCGACAGCGACAGTGAAGTAGTGGAGCGACGTGGCGGCAACGCACAAAAGATATTTGAGACATACTCAAGAGAAGAGCCTCTTGCCGGGAGCGAGGCGAGTGAAGATATGAATAACCCCTCGGGTGAAGATAAGGTAGACGAACACGGCAGGTCTGTTGCACAAAAAGTCTCGAACACCAAGAGCACTTCATCGAGCGGTGGTGCTGATGGCTGTAAAGATGCGAAGTTTAGCGGCGGCAATCTCAATGAGACCCTTATGGCGTATGCTTGGCCAGACTACAAAACAGACAACCCTACGGAAATGCGACCAGAATACGCAGCCGCAGTCAAAAAGGCCGTCGAACAAGATATGTACGTAGGTGCAGCCGGCATCGACTGTGGCGCATTCGTGACACTACTTATACGAGACAGTGGTTACGATACAGGATATAACTACAATGGAAAGATTGCAGATGGCGCAGGTGCCACTGGAACCCAAGAGGCGTGGCTCAAAGAGAACTGGGAACCTATTCCGCCAAACGAAGTAACTGCCGACAAACTTCAACCTGGCGACGTAGCAATTAATTCGGGCCATACTTTTATCTATGTAGCCGAGGGTAGCCAAAATCCAGACGGTTTCAACGCACCAATTGCCTCGGCTTCACTCAATCAACGTGCACCCATGGCCGATAATCAGCAAAGCGTCACAGACTCATCGTATAATTGGTATAGAAAGGCTTCGTCTTCGGGCAATATAAGTATCTAGTACTATGCAATACGAACTTTCCTACTATATTGATAAGTATCGTAAACCAGCAATCATTGCTGCGATAGTGCTTTTTATTATACTGGTGGCGGCAATAACCTATTACACCGTGCAGCTCGCAGAGCAGAGGCGCGGTACAATAGCCGTACCCGTGAAAGTTGTACCGCAAGATGCAATCGTCAAGCTGTCGAATGGCGAGACATTACCAAGTAGCGGCACCGCATACATTGCACCAGGCGAATACAAAGTGACTGTCAGCTACGATGGATTCGAATCACAAACGAGAGACCTGCGCGTCTCATCAACAGCAAAGCCATTTGTGTATACCGGCCTACTAGGTAAAACAAAAGAAGCAAAGGAATGGCAGGCAGATAACCAAGCGGACTACGGCGAACTCGAGACTCTCACTCTTGAGCGAGCACGCGAATATAACACACTATTTAAGTCAAATAACCCTATCGTCAATATCCTACCTATAAAAGACCCGTACTATACTATTGATTATCGCAATTACGATGATCAATCGATAGAATTAATTATCTACGGTGTATCACCAAAATACCGACAAGTAGCGCTCGACTTCTTGCGTAGCAAAGGATATGAGCCCGCAGATTATCGCATCAGTTATGATAACTTCGACAATCCTTTGGAGAAAAAGTAATGTACGCTATATTTCGCAGTAAAATCACCCAGTTAGCTATTCTTATTATCGCTGCAAGTATCGGTATATATTTCTTGTGGAGTTATATTCTTTCGTTCCAAACAGTCACGTTTGCTTTTAACTCATCGCGAGGATATGTCGAAATCACACGCAACGGATCCGAAGCTCTCTATCCGTCAGATGGCCAATCGATTGAACTCAAGAAAGGCGAATACCGCATGACACATATAGGAGATAACCTGGAGAAAGATGTGCAAACTATTCGCATCGACGACGACACAAGCACTGTTGATGTTAACTTTTCTTTTACGCAAGCATATCTCGATGAGTTGTACGATCGAGAGAAAGAAGCTATCGACGCACAACTTACGCGTACATATCCCGGTGTCGCTCAGCGCTATAGTCTCACCGAGGCGAAATTATACGCGGACGGTACAATCTTTGGTGCGACACTACAGGCAAAAGACACCTCTAGTGACAATAGCGACACTTTAAGACTACTCATGCAAAAGAAGTCTAATACGTGGCGAGTCGCTGCTACTCCGACGCCCGTTCTTACTGTAATTGGATACCCGGACATTCCTCGCGACGTTCTACTTCGTATCAATCAAGTGAGATAACGGCCGCACTGTCTATACCGGTATACGCGTTAGTACTCGTAATAAACATCTGGTTGCCGCGACATTTTTCGGCAAGTCGTTGCTGGCGTGTTTCGTCGAGCTCGGCGAACACATCATCAAGTAGTACGATAGGCGACATACCCGTGGCTTGTTCCGCGACGTCGACCTCTATGAATTTTAACGCCAATATCATACTACGTATTTCACCACGCGACGCGACGGCGATAGCGGCCGACTCATTAAACTGCGAAATAATATCGTGACGGTGAGGTCCTGTAGTGGTAAATCCTAGCAATTTATCTCGCTCGAAATTTGCGTGGAGATCGTTAGCGAGCCGCTGCTGAATACCGTCAATCATAGTATGAGAATAGTGGAGTGTTGCCGTGTCATCTGTACCGGCGATACTGCGATAAGTATCTGTCAGTGACGCATTAATACGCTCAATTATCTGCGTTCGTTCTCGAATCATCTCGGCGCCGTATTCTGCGAGCGCCATATCCCACACAAACACTGCGTCCCGCGTAGTGTCGTGGTGTTTAAGCAGTGTATTACGTTGCTTGAGCGCGCGCTCAAACTTGCGTACGAGCGCCGGGTAGAGCGGGTTGATCTGAGAGATGAATGTGTCGACGAACTGTCGTCTACGCGCCGGAGAGCCGCTCAAGAGTCGCAGGTCATCTGGTTCAAACAATACCACAGGATATTTCTGTGCAGGAGAAAGACGATAGGATGTTTTGCTTGAGATATCGAATTGCTTACGACCAGTCTGCTTTGCACTATCAAATTTTATAACGCGCGACTCGCCATCGGCAGTGCGTACATCGATACGCCACCATTGCTGTGCCAATTGCAGCAACTCGCCGTCGCTGCCGCGGAATGAAGTACCTCGTAGGGCTACATGCAGTGCCTCGAGCAATGTTGTTTTACCGGAGCCATTACGTCCAGTAATAACGCTCACACGTGATTCAAACGCAAACGTCTCGTCGTCGTGCGACCGGGTGTGCTGAACTCGTAGACCGGTAATCTCCATGCGCGCTAGCTCTTTAGGGGCATGATGATATGCTTGTAGTTCACGTCCTTACTGGCAGTTGTAAGGACGGTAGGGGCGAGCTTACCGGAGAAGCTAAACGACACAGTATCACCGTCTACTACCGCTAGAGCTTCACTGAGGTAACGAGAATTAAGTGTTACCATGCCACCACCAGTAACAGTCGCGTCTGCCTCGGATGTGTTTTCGCCAAGTTCGGAGGCAACGGAGTGAAGTGAGAGTGTTTTAGTATCTTCGTCAGCAGTTATTGTCACGCTGCCACCAGAGTCACGAGCGAACAAGCCGGCTACTTTAGTAATGCGCACAAATTCATCTTTTGCGAGTACCACTGAGGTTTCTGACTTCTCTGGAATCAACTTTCTATAGGGTGGGAAATTACCACTAATAAGTTGACTGGTTATCTCTGAGCCATCGAGCCGAAAGCGAACCTGCGATTCATCGAAGAGTATTTCAACTTCACTTACGTCGTCAGTGATAGTGCGGAGTACTTCTTGCAAACTAGTTGTTGGAACTATAGCAGCAACCTCGCTCGATGTCGCGACGAGGCGGCGCTCAGAAAGGCGATAGCCATCTGTGCCGGCAAGATATAAGGAACCTTCGTGTGAATGCCAGTACACTCCCGTAAGCACTGGGCGAGTAGCATCGTTTGAGGTCGTGATGATAGTCTGAGATACCGCCTGCTTGAAGTCTTTCACTGCGATACTGTAACGCACGGCAACATCTTCTTCTATGACAGGCAGTTCAGGGAAATCATCGGCAGCAAGACCGTTAACAACAGAGCTATACTTCCCGGCAGACACATGAAGTTTCGTACCCTTAACCTGAAGCTCTATTGTACCTTTCGGTAAATTGGCTACAAAGTCACTTAGTAGGCGAGCAGGTATAGTGATCGAGCCAGGAGTAGTAATCTTTGCGCCCACAAACTGTGTCGAAGCAATCTCCATGTTCATCGCAGCAACGAGAAGTCTATTGCCGTCCGTGCGAAGTAAGATGTTATTGAGAATAGGAAGCTGCGTTCGCCCACTCGCTACTCGTCCAACTGCACTAAGTGCTCGAGCTAGATTTTCTTGTAAAACTGATAGTTCCATAATTATATACTTATTCCTTTTTTAAATTCGTGTGAGTAGTTATAGGTACTGTGGATACCGTGGATAAACAGTGAGACTACAGAGGTAATTCGCATAAAGATTCGTGTTGATAACTCGTGGGACAAGCTGCGTACAGAAGTGTGTATAAGCTGTGAATTGTACCCAGGGAAAGTTGCGTGAGTAGTAGATGTGTATTCAACTGTGGATGAACCTGCACAGGTTGTCCCTGGTGTTGTACGCTGTGAATACACATATTGTCCACATAGCGACACCATGTTTTTAGGCATATAGACGCTCCTTTATTTCTGCAACATGTTCGCGAATAGCAAAGTCTAGCTTGATTGCTTTCTCGATTTTCTCGATAGAGTGGATAGCGGTGGTGTGATCTTTGCGACCTAGCTCGACGGCGATTTTAGGAAAACTCAAATGTAGTTCACTCCTTAGTAGGTACATAGCTATCTGCCTGGGTAGTACAATGTGCTTATCGCGTTTCGCGCTGGTCATTTCGATTGTAGATATTTGGAAATATTTAGCGGTACGGTCGACGATTTGCTTGGAGGTGATGTGCTGCGGGCGAGAGTGGCGTACGTTGCCTATCAGACCTTCGGCAGTAGACACATCAGGCTCTACGCCGCGCATCTCGGCGTAGGCGAGTAGCTGATTGAGCGCACCTTCGAGTTCGCGGATGTTGGTCTTGATATTCTGAGCGAGATACTCAACTGTTTCTTTACTAAGTGAGACCCCGGAGAAGTTTGCTTTTGCTTCGATGATTGCGCATCGTGTCTCGAAATCAGGCATCTGTACGTCGATAGTCATGCCCCACTCAAAGCGACTCCGTAAGCGTTCGGTGAGGGTTGGGATGCTTTTCGGTGGTTTATCTGAGCTGATGATAATTTGCTTATTGGATTGGTGCAATGCGTTGAATGTATGGAAAAATTCTTCCTGCACTTTCTCTTTGCCTGCAATAAACTGCATATCATCGATAATAAGTACATCAACATTACGGTACTTGTCTGAAAACCCACCTTTTTTAAAACGAATCATTTCAATAAACTCTTTAACGAATGTCTCTGTATTGATATAGAGAATCTGAGCATTACTGTCGCGAGATTTGATTTCATTACCTACAGCTTGCATGAGGTGAGTTTTACCGAGACCAACCCCGCCGTAGAGAAATAGGGGATTGTATTTAGTTCCAGGATTGGCTGCAACCGTACGGCACGCCGTATAGGCAAGATCGTTGCTTGAGCCGACTATGAATGAGTCGAAATTGTAGCGTGGATTGATAGTTGTAGCGGGAGTGGGCGCGCGAGATGGGGTAAGTTGTATGATTTCTTCTTGAGCGCTGCCACTGCCACTACGAGTCGTTTCGCGGTTGATGACAGTTCGTTTACCTTTTGTACTAACGACATAATTAATCTTCTGTGCGTCGAGGCCATTCTTTTTTAGTACATCGCGTATTTGATCGTTGTATTTGATCTGAAACTGACGAATCGCAAAAACATTCGGTACAGCAATTGTGACATTATCTTCATTGTCGTCGAGTAGTTCGGTGTTTTGAAACCACGTCGCAAATGTAGCATGTGAAACCGAAAGTTCTATCTCACCAAGCACACTTTGCCATAACGTATGTGCTGTCGCCATGTTGCTATAACCTCCCTCTCCTCTACGTAGATATTATCCCAGTTATTCCCTGTGGGTGTCTGTGTATAAACTATATAGAAATACCTACTTTTCCACAAGTAAAAGAGTGATGTAAAAATAGACCTCTAAAATCATAGACTTTTCCACAATCGCGCGTCTCATCTGTAATACTGTGGATAAAAACATACTAAACGGGGATAACTAAAATAGTAGAGTATAGATATGACACATCCGCAAGCTTATAACTTGAATATTCAAATAGTATCCTGTATGATGGAACAGATATGCCTAAGCGAACACACCAACCACACACACGTCACCGCGCACGTACACACGGATTCCGTGCTCGTGTATCGACCAAAGCAGGTCGTGCTGTGATTAAGCGCCGCCGCATTAAAGGCCGCGCACGTCTCACTGTCTAGTTAGAAGTGAAATGTCGTAAATATCCGTTTCCATAGAGAGACGGATATTTTCGTATTCGGGGCTGGTATACTAGGTAAAAGAATATGTTAGCTCAAGAAAATCGATTTCATGGACATGCAAGTCTCAAATACGTGTATCGCAACGGTAACGTTTCGCGCTCACGTCTTTTTGTTGTCAAAGCTATCACCAATTCGCGCCGGTCGCACACTAGGTGTAGTATTGTTGTCAGCAAAAAAGTTCTCAAGTCTGCCGTTGGCCGCAACCGTGTTCGCCGTAGAGTGTATCATATCGTGCACGAGTTTCTGCCACATATCCACGACGCACAAGATATCGTGGTGATAATCTATAGCGCAGAGGTGGCGACTATGCCACACACTGAGCTTCGTGCACAGTTACTTATGCAGCTTTCCGAGGCAAAAGTCGCTGTACTTCTCGCTCAGCCAGAGTAAAAATGGTATACTATTGCAAGAGAATAAGTAGGTAAAAGAAAGTGTGAGTAGTGAGTCCATTTGACGTAATCATCGTACAGCCGATATTTAATGCACTAATGGTGCTATACGGATTGATCCCAGGAGGCGACTTCGGTGTTGCTATTATCCTGTTTACAATCCTTGTCCGCCTGCTTATGTGGCCGCTCATCAAAAAGCAGCTTCATCAAGTTAAAGCCATGCGCAAATTGCAGCCAGAGCTAGTGCGCCTCAAGAAAAAAGCCAAAGGCAACAGGCAGCTCGAGGGCATGATGATGCTTGAGCTCTACAAAAAGCACAATGTTAATCCATTCCGTACGATTGGTATTTTGCTCATCCAGCTGCCTATATTCATCGGCTTGTATCACGTCATTCAAATCTTTACGATACACCGAGAAGATATCGAGCGTTTTGCGTACGCACCACTCGAAAACTGGGCGCCAGTACGACAACTTATTGACAACCCAGATCAATTCAATGAGTATTTGTTTGGAATTGTCGACCTTACGCAGCGTGCTATCAGCTCGACCGGAGTGAGTCCATTTTTGATATTCCTCGCAGTAGGCGCGGGGTTACTGCAATATATTTCATCGAAGCAAACTATGCCTCAGCAGGACAACAAAAAGGGTTTGCGTCAGGTGATGGCAGAAGCTGCCGAAGGCAAACAAGCCGACCAATCTGAAATCAACGGCATTGTTATGCAGAAGATGGTCAAAATTCTGCCAATCTTTATGACAGTTATCATGCTCACTCTACCTGGTGCGATTGCTCTCTATTACGCCGTATCTACCGCTGTCGCCGTGTTACAGCAGCACATCCTACTCAAGCGTGACGAAGAAGAGCTCGAAGATATTGCCGATGAAGGTGATGATGACCAGAAAAAGAAAAAGTCGGCCAAGCAGCGCGAAGCACAGGCTAAAAAGGCGGATATTGTTGTCGACACTCCAAGTGAAGTAGTGCCTGCGGCTAAAAAGTCAGTATCAAAAAAGAAAAAGAAGCAAGTTCAAAAAGCAACTGTGCGCGTTGTCGCAAAGACAAGTGGTAAAAAAGGCAGGAACGCATGAACCAGCAGGCATCTATCGACTTAGCAGCTAAAACAGTGCAAGACCTGATCTCTTTCTTTGAGATCAATATAGATGTCGAAACAACGTTTGAAGACGGAGTGATTAACGTTTCCGTCGCTTCGAGCGAGCTCAATAGCCTATTGATCGGCCGAAATGCCGAGACACTTCGCAGTATGCAATCTATCGTGTCGAGCGTACTACGCAATAGTGGTGCGGAGCTACAGCGCGTGAATATCGATATAGCAGACTACAAAAAGCAGCGTGCAGAGAAACTTGCTGAAAAAGCTCGTGGGTGGATAGAAGAAGTTCGTCGTACCGGTGATTCGTATGTCGCCGATCTTAACGCAGCTGATAGGCGCGTGGTGCACCACGTTGCCTCAGAATATAGCGATATTCATACTTTTTCCGAGGGTGAAGGGCGCGATCGTCGTCTTATCATCGCTCAAGCAAGCTCGTAACTACTTTTTCGAAAGCGCGATGATGTATTGGTCCAAGGTTTCTTGGGCCATTTTTTTCCACGAATATTTGTCGCGTTGCAGGCGACCCTTCTTGATAAGTTCTTTTCGTAACTCCTCACTACTGAGCACCCGATCGATGCCACGAACCATACTGCCGATATCTGTCGGAGTAAAGTATTCTGCCGCTTCTCCGAGTACTTCTGGCATACATGAGGCGTTACTGCTTACTACCGGCGCATCGTACTGCATTGCCTCGAGCGGTGGCAGTCCAAACCCTTCCATAAGTGAAGGGAATACGTAGGCTTCACAGTTCTCGTATAACCAATCTCGCTGATCGTCTTCGATAAAATCTGTAAAGTGAATATTATCATAGTGATTTTTATCAAAGTATTCTTTGGTCATCTGCGCACTTTTGTTCATGCGGCCTACAAGTATAAGCCCAAGATCGGGGTATTTTTCGATAAGTTGTTGGTGCGCATCACCGAGACGGCGAATGTTTTTATAGTCGCTCTGTTGACCTACGTAGAGTAAGTAGCGCTTGAACGGGTTGTTGTACGGTGTTGTTTTGCCGGCCTGTAGTTTGTCTGCAGCTTCGTAAGTAACGACAGTTTTGTCTTCGATACCTTTGTGAAATGCCTCAAGCTCTCGTTTGACATTCCACGTTGGCACGAGGATACGAGAACTACTATTTGCCACTCGGTGGAACACAAAGCGGCCTACGAGCTGTTTAGCATGAAACACGAGCCAGTTTTTGTCTGAGTTGTAGGTATTAAGCAACGTTAAGTCATGAAATGTCGTGATGTGATTGCCGCTGTATAGTATTGGTTGCTGCGGCATACAAAAATGCACGAGATCCGCACCAAGCGTATTGAGAAATTTCAAAAAACCAATCTGCTCACCAAATGAATAGTTATCAAAATCTACAGTTTGGATAGTGAAGTTTGGGTTTGTTGGTGTGTAAAAATCCTTATCTTTAGTAGGAACAAGGACAGTATAGGTGTTCTCTTTGTCAATTTGCTCAAGGTAGTGCAGTAGTCTTTCGACATAACGACCTGTCGAACTATTGATAATACGGGCGTCGATAGCTATATGGCTCATGTGTATCTAGTATACTATTTTTTACCAGTAAAGACTTGGCGGAATTTGCGTAAACCTGTTTGATCGGGTGGCAAATCTGGCCACAGTATAGACTTAATATGTTCGCTTGTCGCTTTACGTCCTTGCTGAATTTTGATGCGCTCAGGTATAGCGTGTAGCCAAAACAGAGGAACCTGTGCAAGCCAGCCCTTCAAAGCTGGGATGCTATTGCCGTTTTTAAGCGCATTGCCAAGCATTAGTAGGTAGGCGAGCAAAAAACGCGAACCAGTAGAAGGGATCAATCGCAGCGGCATGTTCTTGATATAGAAAAGCGGCAAGTTTTTAAATGTTTGATACACGGCGAACCCGGGAATCTTGTCGCTGGTTGCACCTTGTTTATGGTACGCGACTGCGCCATCTACGTAATACACCTCCCACTTGTAGAGTTGCGCGCGAAAACTAATATCAGTATCTTCGTAGTAAGCGAAAAACTTTTCATCGAACAGTCCAATTTCTCGAAGCATTTCTACAGAATACAATGAAGCGCCACCGCTTCCGCTAAATACAGGCTCGCTTTTTGGCGCCTCGGCTCGTTTGTCGTTTCGATTTCTTGGAAAAGGTAGACCCCATACAGAACACCAGTCACCTGTACTGTCTATAGTTTTACCATCGCTATGTAGCAACAAGCCTGTAGTTATCCCGCTTCCACGCACATCAGCGGACGCCACGAGATGCTCAAGCCAATCTTTATCGACGTTTGCGTCGTTGTTGAGAAGAGCTACGTAGTCATAATTTTGTTCAAGCGCCATACGAATGCCGATATTTACGCCACCCGCAAACCCTTGGTTTTTTTTGTTTCGGACAATAGTTAGCTGGTTGGTGTAAGTACTTTGTAGCATCTCAAGATTCTCATCTGTATCAGCCTCGATAGAGCCATTGTCTATGAGTATGATGTGAAAATCACGATAGGTCTGCTTCGAGAGAAATGACAAGCAGTCCACGGTGTCTTCCATGCCATTCCAATTTAGTACTACTACCGCAACTCTGTTCATAATTCATGTTCTATCATATAATTATTGGAGCAACTATGAAACTATCAAACATCGTAACTCGAAAAAATCGCATCTTACTTAGAGAGCTTGTAATCACAGAATTCAAGCTCCGCTACCAGGGTTCTGTGCTGGGATACCTATGGTCATTACTAAAGCCATTGATGCTTTTTACAATTATGTACATCGTATTCGTGCACTTCCTTCGCTTTGGTGCAGGTATAGAGCATTTTGCTGTTGCGCTACTGCTTGGTATCGTTCTATGGACTTTCTTCACCGAGGCTACGAGTCAAGGTATGCAAGCAATTGTGTCGAGAGGCGACTTGATACGAAAAATCAGCTTTCCGAAATATATTATTGTCGTAGCTGGAACTATATCTGCGCTTATAAATTTACTCCTTAACCTTCTGGTTGTGTTTGTGTTTATGATATTCGATGGCGTGGACTTCGGTTGGCAATCGTTAATGTTTATACCAAACCTATTGCTACTCTATACATTTGCGCTTTCGTTAGCTTTCTTTTTGTCTGCGGCCTACGTTAAGTATCGTGATGTGTCGCATATTTGGGAGGTTGTGTTGCAGGCTATGTTCTATGCAACCCCTATTATCTATCCACTCCAAATGGTCATGGAGTTTAGCAATCAGGCCGCGCAACTTCTCATGCTGAGTCCTATTGCTGTTGTGTTTCAGAATGCACGCGCAGAGCTGGTAGGTGGCGAAAATGTTATTACGGCATCTCAACTATTTAGTGATCCACTACTGCTGTTAATACCATATTTAATTATCGGCTTAACACTGGTGCTTGCAGTAGTGTATTTCAAAAAAAGTCAGAAATATTTTGCGGAGAGGGTGTAGTATGGCTAAGCATAAAGAAGTGGCTATCTCGGTTAAAGATTTACACAAGTCATTTAAACTTCCTCATGAGCAACATTCAGGTATAAAGCAAGCGATTATTAATGTCTTTCGCAAAGATAAGAAGCGCGGCTACGAAATACAACATGTTCTCAAGGGGCTTGATTTTGAAATAGAAAAAGGTGATTTTTTCGGTATCGTTGGTCGTAATGGCAGCGGAAAAAGTACACTCCTTAAAACGCTTGCTGGCATTTACAGCCCAGATAAAGGTGAGGTTCAGGTGAGCGGAACCCTGGTGCCTTTTATTGAGCTTGGTGTAGGTTTCAACCCAGAGCTTACGGGCCGAGAAAACGTGTTTTTAAACGGTGCCCTACTTGGGTTTAGTCGTGATGAGATGGATGCTATGTATGTAGATATCGTAGAGTTTGCCGAACTAGAAAAGTTTATGGATCAAAAGCTTAAAAATTATTCCAGCGGTATGCAAGTGCGACTAGCATTTTCAATTGCTATTCGGGCGGATGGTGACATCTTACTACTTGACGAGGTGCTTGCGGTGGGGGACGAGGCTTTCCAGCGAAAGTGCTATTCTTATTTTGCAGAACTTAAGAAGAATAAGAAAACAGTCATACTTGTGACTCACTCGATGGAGTCTGTGCAGCAATTCTGCAATAAAGCTATGATGGTTGAGGACGGTAGTATAGTAGGTTTAGGTAGTCCAGGGGAAATAGCTCGAAAATATTCAGAACTTTTTCTTACTAGTACAACTAAAACTGATGATGGTGAAGAGAAGGTTCAAATTGCGCAAAATAGCGAATTTGAGATATCAACCAAGTTCCATAAGACAAAAGATAAAATCTCGCTCGATTTTTCGATTACCCCTAATAAAAATTTTGAAGATCCAGTTGTTGGTATATATATAGATCGGGATAACGGTGAGACGATTTGGAAATGGGCAAGTGACTACAAGATAAAAGCCAACAATAATATAAACGTATCTATTCAAAAGAA
>Ga0076292_110_pt1 | contig 29450 bp, 32 predicted proteins | sample RifGroC2_FD_67791 | JGI IMG/M metagenome (GOLD analysis project Ga0076292, IMG submission 67791) | Candidatus Saccharibacteria bacterium GW2011_GWC2_48_9
ACCGAACACTCAAACACTTCACAAAATGTTTGAAGCTCCCGCGGGCCAGTTTGTCGATCAAAGGTTCGATATTTAGTCTTTTGTAGTTGTGTCTTGGTTGTCATGCTGTTGCTCCTCGTTTATGTCTACTCTTAGTATGGCCGAAGCGTGTAACATGCGCAGTGAAGAGTTTTTCACTAAATAAATATGGCGACCCTCGCAGCGTCGCCATATTGTGTGTTTATGCGTTATGCTACGCGTTGTTAGGGAAATTGTTTTGCGGTTGCTTCGTATGCTCTGCGCACGTCTCGGGGCGCATGCCGCCGGATATCAACAGCGACAGGAGAATCGGGCTCGACGAGCTGAGCGACAGATGGCCGTGCACCGATGTCGTGTGCGTACTCTGCGACCTCACCGAGTAGTGTCAGTGTTCGTTCGCGTACCATCAGCTGTACGTCGACCGGATGCAGATGCTCCATGCGCCCGGGCATGTCGTACACTAGAGTGCTGAGCGCGGCGTTGCCGATATGGCGACCTGCCTTGCGGCGGAAGTCGAATGCAAGCTCCCTGTCGCCGCCCTTAAGCGCCGTAACGCGATTTGCTCCGGCCACTTCTGCTCCGGCAAAATATGCATCTGTGCGAGCGGCAAACTCTTCGGGCGATGTGTAGCGAAGCTCTGACTCTGGTGCGCGCTGGCCTTCTGCGACCCGCCCGAGCTGCAATGTACTAAACATGCGCTCGTCTATGTCGAGGTCGTAGCTAGCCGAGCTAATTCCGGTGCGTGCGATGATGTCTCGCATGTACCGCTGGCTGTTTGTCGACTCAAACCGTTCTGGCGGCAACTGACGCATTACGCCAACACCACGCAGTTCTTGGCTCGGCATGAGTGTACCTGGCGATGCACGACGTGCGAGTATGAGCGGCTGTTCATCTGTCTTGTAGGGTGTCCAGTCGTCAAGAGAGTCGAACTGACCATGCTGGAGGTTGAATTGTTTGGGTGATTGTATAATTTCTTTCATATTTTCAAGTATGTGATAATCACCCTATATAGTCAGTGAATAATATTTCACCAACAGGTGCGCCAAACAAAAACACCACCCTTTTGGGTGGTGTTTTTGTGGTATTAGATACTCATGCCGAGCAGAGTCCATATACCATGACCGCCGTCTCGTAGCCAGAACTCCCGTGTGCCGTCGGTGAGTGTGAGGATATGTGTCCTACTCTCTCCGCGGCTCACAGTGCAGCTCAGGCCTCGATCTACGAACTCGTAGGTGCTTCCTTCGTGTTCGATAGCTTGTGGGTAGGCACGCATATCGCGTCCAAACCGTAGGCGTGTGACGTTAACCGGTCGATTTATGTTAAATGTGTTCATGTAGTTCACTCCTGACTCTTTTCTGAGATAGAAAAGGGCTAATACGTTGGTTGATTAGCGAACGGATTTTGGAGTGTTCCAGCGGTGGATAGGAATAGCTGACCGCTCAAGTACCTATTCTGTTTACCACGTTGGAGGTGTCTAAGGCGTCTTTTTCGGACGCTAGTCGTTTTTAAGCTTGTAGGTGAAAAAGCGCAGATGCGCCAGTACCTCCATAGCTTATCCTAGTATAGCGCGCTATGCGCGTATGCCGTCAAGCACTCGACTATTGTGAAAAACAACACACATTGCATTTACTTCGGCGATAGCATATTCTAAAAACATTATGGATCCTATCGTACACTCAGACGACGCCAGATATGCAGACGACAACAGGCCTGATTTGAATTTTACCAGACATAGTTCGGCTGTGACGCCTATGTCTCCAGAAGATGACATCCGCTCGTCGGCAGACGCCGTCGTGCAGAGTGTACCGCTACCAGAGCTCCCGGCGGAAGCTCCCAGTGCTGTTTCGTCATCTGTTTACGGTGCGGATGGTGCACACGAAGAAGCTGTCGATATCAACAGTTACTCCGCCGAAGATATTCACGAATCATCTAGCTTCGGGGCATAGACCTCTGCGATACGGTATACTGGTAGTATGAAAGCAATCTGGAACAACACGGTAGTGGCAGAAGCCGCACAAGAAGATTTGATACGAATAGAGGGAAATTGGTATTTTCCGGCCGAGAGTTTGGCGAAAGAATATTTTCAACCAAGCGATCACAAAACATACTGTCCATGGAAGGGCGAAGCGAGTTACTACGATGTGGTCGTAGACGGCGAAGTGAACGAGTTCGGCGCGTGGTACTACCCTACTCCACTCGACGGCGCAGCTGAGCGTGTCAAGCAAGACTTTGCGAACTACGTAGCCTTTTGGCATGGCGTAGAAGTTACCGAATAGGAGCATGCAGCCTCGCTATCAGATCATCGACGCAATCGGGCCATTCGTGCTCGATGTGCCGAAGGACACGACCATCAACTGGTCGAAGGTTCCCTTTTCGCAGATAGAGCAAGGCGGCCGACTGTCTGCGGCCACTCGCGCGCAGATATTGTCTCGATTTGATGCGTATTTGGCAAAAGTGCAGCCGCAAGGGTATGGCACACTCAGCATAGACGACTTGGCGCACATGATCGTGTTTGAGTGGTATTCGCCGAAGTTGCAAAAACTGTTGGCAGATTACAACCTATTGTACCGGGATATTGTTGCGCTCGCCCAAAGCTACGGCATGGCTGTGTTCGTTAACACGGATTACATTTTCTGGAACGATGAGATCCAGTCGCATCTCGAATCTAGTGGCATGACGGCAGCCGAACTGCTCGATGATGCCTGTGAGCTACTGACGCAGCAAGTACCGGGCGTTGCTGGTGTGATACTGCGTATTGGTGAAAGCGATGGCCGTGATATTCGCGATACGTTTGTGAGTAAACTTGCGCTCCGTACATCTCGTGCTGCGAATAGGCTACTAAGGCACCTATTGCCACGCTTCGAGCAGCACAGCATGACACTTATTGTACGTACGTGGACCGTCGGGGTATATCAGATTGGCGATTTGATTTGGAATAGTGATACATACGACGAAGTGTTTGGCGATATAGACAGCGATGCACTTGTGGTCAGTATGAAGTACGGCGACACGGATTTTATGCGCTACCTCGACCTCAATCCATTGTTTCGACACGGGCACCATTGCAAGATCATCGAGCTACAAACGAGGCGCGAGTGGGAAGGTATGGGCGCGCTCCCCGCTTTTGTCGGCTGGCAATATAGTGAATACTTAGAACAGCTGCGCGATGTCAAAGAGCTCGTCGGTATACATGTATGGTGCCAAACTGGAGGCTGGGCTAAGTCTTCGTGGAACAATGTGACTTACTTGCAGCAAAGTTCGCTGTGGGTAGAGCTTAACACCGAAGTTGTCGCTAGTATGTACCACGACGGCATGTCTGTCGAGGCCGCTGCTGAGCGGTTTTGTGTAGCGAGAAACCTGGGCGACAGCACTACATTTTTGCAAATGCTCCGCAGCGGCGACAGTGCGATAACTCGCGGGCTTTATATTGCAGCTATCGCGCAGCAAAAGCTATATTTTCGACGCACGCGCTTGCCTACTCTACTCTGGCTGACATGGGACAAAGTCGATATTTCTCCGGTGACGCTTCGTCTACTAAGGCTGCTCATAAATAAAGATGCGAGTGTCCTACTCGACGCCAAGCAAGCGTACTCGCTTGCATCTTCGGCAGTACGCGATGCGCGGCTGCTCAATCTTGACGCAAGTGCTCGGCGCTCTCTCGAAGTCTTACAAGAAACACTTAGACTTGCCCTTTCGGTAAAGACTAGTCTTGTGAGTCAGCGAAGTAATATTGATGCAAAAGCTCTCGACGCGGCAGTTGAGCGGTATAGACGCGTATGTCCGGATGGCTACACTATTACGCAAGTCGCACTTCCTCGTAAGTATCAACGCTTCCCTATTGGATTTTTGGCTCGTCGCTTGCTGCGCGGCAATAGCTCCTATCGAAAGCGCGACAAATTACTACTTAAAACGTCGCGTGTTCAGAGAGCGCTGGTGCGATATAGTATGCGCAACTCTTCTCTTAAGGACCAATCTATGGGAATAGAGTCTTTGTTTTATTAATAAGACATCCGCTGGAGTGCGGATGTCTTATATCTATATGATGAATAGCGGTTTATCGCTGTGCTTGCACTCCCGATGCGCGCGCTGCGTCTTCTGCTTGCGAGGTGTCGAGATTTAACTCTGTACCAGGACAAAGCGTCTCTGCTGCGAGCTGCAATGTAGGATTGGTGTGCGAAGCATACGGTGCGCTGCCCTCTGTGACGCTTATGGAAACAGCTTTTTGGCCAAGATAGTACGAAGAGGTGGTGTAGCCATATACGTTGCCGCCGTGACCACGCACTACGCCGCACGGTGTATTAAACTGCATCATGCCGAGACCATACGATGTCGCTTCGGGCGCACCTGATGTTTGCATGAGGGCAAGGCTCTCTTTCGAAATTACTTGTGCGCCGGACAGTGCGCTCATAAACTTATTGAGATCGCCAGTGGTAGTGACAAGGTTACCCGATCCGTCGTAGAACGAGCCACTTTGGCGTGTGAGGTCGACTGGCTCTCCGCCTGGTGTACCACTGTAAAATTCAGACGGCTGGTACCCGCTAGTAAATGGCACGGGCAGCGAAAGTCGATGAGTTGGGAACGATGAGTCTCGCATGCCGAGGGGTTTGAAAATATTCTTCGCAACATACACCTGATATGGAGTTTTCGACGCAGCGGTGATGAGCTGTGACGCAATGAAGTAGTTTGCATTTGAGTATTGGAATTGAGCCCCGGGTGTAGCATTGAGGCCTGTCGTATTTATGTACTGTGAGATATCTTTGCTCTTTCGATTTTCACGCATGTAGCGCTCAAATCCTTTGAGTGTCACGACATCTTCGGCATCGTAGGGAAATTGGCCTTCGTAGGCAGCGGTTGGAATACCGCTAGTTTGATTGAGAATTTGCCGTACTGTTACTTCTTTTCCGAAGGTGTATGCACCTGGCAGATATGTATCTATTGGCGCATCGAGAGAAACTTTTCCTTGTTCCACGAGTTTTAGTAGTGCTGAGCTAACAACAATTTTTGAGACACTTCCTGCACGAAAGTGCGACTGATCTCGAATAGGCGCACCTTTTGAGTTGGCTGCTCCGGCTGTTTCATTTCGGATCGTGCTACCCTCTTTGTATTGAAGCTGCACGCCTGTCGCACCGTCGTCGACAATTTGCTGTGGTGTCACGGTGGCGGCATGAGCGCCTGTACTGGCTCCTAGTGCTATTGCTCCGGCGCTCAGTGCGCCGGCTAAGAATTTAAAGTTGACAGTTGGTATTCGCATTGTGAGCATAAAGGTTCCTTTGCTTATATCAATTTGTCTTACTATTATAACAATGCAGGCAAAAGCTCGTCAAATCAGCAGCAAACTTCACGCCCAGACACTGTTGATAAGGATATGTTGCTATGCCTACACTCCGATGGTTTGATATACTATATGTAATGAATCATGGAATTTTGGTGCTGTCGCTTTTTATGCTTGCAACGGTATTTTGTAGCGTCTATGCCGTTGTGCTTATATATTTACGTTCTAAAATTTTCCGCGTACCGGTATACAAGCCGATGCTTATTAATATCTGTTTGGCTTGGTTGCCGGTAATTGTTACGATACTGTTTCTAGTGCTCGCTCTTGCACTATCGATATATTGGCTCTTGCTCTTTGTTTTGGCGATTGGTTTGTGCGTATGGCTCGTCGTATTTCCCAATGCGCATTACCTGGTGACCGAATTAAACCTTAGTCACCGCACCGAAAATGATCCAGTGCCGCTCTATTATGACATTGTGCAGACCTTAGTACTGACTCTTTCTGGTGTCATGATAGGCCAGCTGAGTCTAGTATTTGTGCATGCGCAATTAATTGTACTGCTCACGCCAGGCTACAGTGACTCAGGCGTGCTGATTGTGCCAGATATATCATGGGCGATAATGGCACTGTGTATTGTGCTAGGAAGTTTTGCGATTTATATTGGGCGCAACATCCGGCTCAACAGTTGGGACGTATTACGGCCGATTAGCCTTGTTCGAAGAATATTTACGCAACTAAAAAGTAGAAGCGAACAAAAGCTCGCTATCGGATACGTATGTGTATACGGCATTTTCATGATGCTATTCCATGCTTTTTTGTTTGGTGGTTTTATGTATCTTCTGCTCGACATACGATAGCGGTTTCACGCTTCAAGTATCTGTTACTATTAAAAGTAGTATGGGTGTGCAAAAACAAGTAAAACTGCTAGACAGCTCTCGATTTTATATACTTACCGCGGGGGTGCTTGCGAGTTTTATTTTAGTTGGCTTACTGCGCGTGAATTTCGAGTCTGACCAGCTCTACTACATCCGCCTTCAACAAGTGATGGGCGCGGTGAGTTTAGTGTTCTGGTATATCGCGCTGCTTGTTTCACCACTCACGTTTATTTTTGGCAAAAAAGCGCTGCGCCATGTGGTGTATGCACGTCGCGCTATTGGCGTACTAGCCGCGTACTATGCGTTGCTGCACTTGTGTATTGCACTCTGGGGCCAGCTTGGTGGTATCGCTCAGCTCGGTCATTTACCTGAACTGATACAAGCCTCGCTTGTGCTGGGCGGTGTTGCTACATTGGTGCTGATAATAATGGCGGGTACGTCTTTTGACGTTGTGGTGAAGCGCATGACATTTACGCGCTGGAAGCTACTACATCGACTCACCTACGCGGCCTTTGTCCTGGTGGTTCTGCATATCTGGATGATAGGAACTCATGTAACGTACACAACCGTGCAATATGTTGCGCTCGTTGCATTGTTACTTCTAGCTGGTCTAGAGTCGTATCGTATTTTGATGAGCATAGATAAAAAATGGCACTTCATCGAGGGTAAGGGCGGTGCGCTGTTACTTGTGATTGTGTGTATGGCAATGTGGTTTGCTCTCATCACCTCGATACCCCGCATGTTTGATAACTACCACTCCAAGCACCATGAAGGAGCGGTTCATGCTGAATAAAATACGGGTAGTATGCGCGTTGTTGTGTGTTGTTGCGGTGCCTATGTTGCAGAATACAGCCGCTCACGCACATGTCCTTATTACCGACGAAACAAACTCTATGGGCGCCGTCCTGCATATCACGCCCGACGATGACCCTATCGCAGGCAGCAGCTCACATATCTTTTTCGATATACAGGATGATCGATATCAAAACGCATCGTACGAAGCAAATCTAGCGATTGTCGACCAGCGAGGTGACCGATCCGACGTCGATACCGATATTTCGGGCAGTTACGTAAGCGCGCGATATACGTTTGCTGCGCAAGGCGTGTACAAGCTAGAACTTACTGTTCGCCGCGGCAATGCCTCCGAGATTTTTACGGTGAATCAAAGAGTGTCACGAGGAACTTCTGGAGATGAAACTTCGCCCGCAGTACGGCACGGCTGGGCGGAAGCGCTTATCGTTTTATCTGCAACCGGTGTCGGCGTGTTAGCGGTGGTGTGGCTTTCGCGGCTGAGGCGCGTTGTTGAGTCGAGCCAATGAGCGTGATACGCTTAAGGTAACAAGGCGTAGCAAAGAAGGAGAAATATGCAATTATTCAATCGTAAGATAATATCAGCGGTGGCAATAGCTAGTGTCGTAAGTGTAAGTTTTGGCATGCCGGCGTACGCTCATGTTACGGTTAAACCCGCGCAAGTAGCAACATCGAGTTACAGCACATTTACGGTGAGCGTGCCCAATGAAAAATCGATCCCCACTGTTGAAGTGAAGCTAGATATTCCCCCAGGTGTCACGGGCGTGACCCCCACCGCAAAAGCTGAGTGGGATATCGCAGTAGAAAAAGAAGGGCGAGGTGATAACACTCGAGTGACATCTGTGACGTGGTCGGATGGAGAGATAGCAAATGATCTGCGCGATGAATTCACTTTTGGTGCAAAGACACCAGATCAAGACGGTGAAATACAATGGAAAGCGTATCAGACGTACGCCGATGGGACGACCGTTGCGTGGGATCAACTGGAGTCAAATAATGGTCACGAAGAGGCATCGACTTCTGGTCCGTTTTCCATCACGACTGTAAGCACCGCCGTGGAGTCTGGCGACGAACACTCACATCAAGATGCAGCTACGAGTGCTCATGATGAATCAAGTGCTGGACGATGGGGTATCTACGTCTCTGCGGCAGCACTGGCGGTGAGCTTTGGTGCATTATTCGTTGCACTGCGAAAAAAATAAATTCTGTATAAAAATAAAAACTCTATCAAAAGAGTTGATGCCTCATAGCAGGAACACGAAGTATTCATCGGCAGGTGTTCTCTTGTCTCGAGAGTACCATCCTTGTCCTTTCGTGTTCCTGCTAGAGGAGTTCGCGCGAGGGCTTACGCCGCTCGGTTGCCATTCTGGCGAAGTGCGATCGCAGTTTTCATGCGTTCGATACGCTTCGCCGGACGCCCGTCACCCATGTGCTTCTTCGGCACGGATTTGACTGCGACCCTGTACACACCCGGGGCGTAGCTGCAGGACATCACGCGAAGCGTTCCGTGGTTCTTGTCCAGTAGCTCGGTCGTGAGTTGGCGAACCACTTCTGCCTTGAGGGCCGCTGGACTGTCGGCGATTTTTCCCTCGCGGCTGTTGATGCGGTCCTCAACTTCATCGGTCACGGCTGCTGCGATAGCTGCCACGCGCTTTTCTTGCTTGACCGCCACCCAATTGGTGCCGTGCGGCAGCTGGACTTCGAGGCTGCCCTCGAAATGCCAGCGCAATACGCCGGCCACAGATCCGATCACATGCCGCCGCAGGGCTTTGCCTTCGAGGGGCTTGGTCGGGTTCTTCTGCGGCGCGGACGCTCGCGCAGTTTGATAGTGCTGCGCGAAACCGTTGCTTCGTTGATACTGATTCGTCGCCTCTTGGCTCTTGCGAAGAGCGTTGATGGCGTCGATGTCGGCATCATGGTCGGCCTCGGTCGGGATGGTGCCTGTAGAATGCATACAGCTCCTCGTGTAGTGCGAATGGTGCAACGCTCAGCATGACGCTGCGCGTTGCCGTTATCATACAACTTTTAAGTGAAAGTTGCAATAATATGAGTTACTCGGCTACCAGCAACTTAGAGGCGAGTCGTGGCATCCGCCCTAGGTGTAACGTAAATGATGCAATCATGTATATTGACGATCACCGTATATTATTTTAGAATAAAATGATGTGCTTGATAGTGTATCGGGCACATCGTGCCCAGCTATCGAGCAATCGCTCTAGCGAGCATAACAGTAGGGAGTGTCATTGATGACCGAAGGAAACTACGTTTCGCAGATTGATCTTTTGCGTAACAGTGCTAAAACACTCGAGAGTTTTAGCTTGGCTAATCTTTCGAGCATGTACGTAGCGCAAGACCATGCTCCGTATGCGTTGCGCATGACGGCTTTCGGCCGTGTGTATGTGATCCATTTTCTGAACCTAGGTCCCAACGCGTACGAGGTGTGCACGGATGACCCTCGGATACTCAGGTTGTATCACGTCGAAGACGAAGCGGTGCGCATAAAGACCAGCTTTTGCGATCAAGAGCTTGTCGTCAATCGCCCGTGGGTGATTGATTCCAGAGAAAGAGCAGACGACTCGCTGACGACGCCGCCAATCAAGAAAATCAAACTGATCCAGGTGCCGCGTTTTGACTCGTATCCAAGCTTCATGCCGTAACCACTCGTCCCCACTACCGCCGGAGGCCTGCGTTTGCAGTGTCCTCCGGCACGATCCACATTACACAATTAAATTATGAATGGCATAATTCTATCCGCTTACCACCCCGAAAGAGGTGGTATTTTCTTTTGGGTTAGTGGACTTTAATATGTCATTGATTTTCGTTCGGTATTACCCACTTATGCTTTATACTAAAATTATAAATAAGGGGATGTACGTGAAGTTAACAGTCAGTGGATTTATTATTGGGTTATTTGCGGTCGTAGGTTTGAGTATGGTGAATGGCGCGAGCGCTGCTGCTGCACCGCTCTATGTGGCACTCGGAGATTCGTATAGCTCGGGCGTGGGCGCGGATGTAGACCCCGCGAAAACACAACCAATTGCTAATAGTTTTGACCCGGCGTCTGGTGGTTGCCAGCGTGCATACAAAGCATACCCAGTGTTGCTCGCGCAAAACCTCGGTGCTCAGCTGCGAAACGTGACGTGCGCCGGTGCAACAACGGACAATATCTTACAGACGGGTCAATTTGGCCAACCAGCGCAGATCGAAGCCGTTACGAGCGATGCGCTACTTGTCACTGTGACTATCGGTGGCAACGACATCGATTTCGGTGGCATAATGGGTTGTATCGCATCAAAAGAATGCGACGGAAATTCACCAGAAGCAATTCATACACTAGATATCTTGCATAATCATTTGTATAACCGAGTTGCAAATGTTATCACCGCTATTCAAGAGCGAGCGCCTGGGGCTCGCATACTGTTTGGCGGCTATCCTCAAATCTATCCGAACGAAGGCCAATCTGCGGGTACTTGTAGTGCGTACTTAAGCGGTGGTGAAATGAGCGGTTGGAATTATATCCAAAACACCATGAACGACACAGTGAAATGGGCTGTGCAAAATAATGGCGGCAATGTTCGTTACGTTGACCCCTACGCTGCTGGTTCACCATTTATGCAAAAAAGCATATGGGGGCAAACAAAAGACGCCTGTTCAACCTGGAACAAGCGTGCGATGAACGGCTACGGTACGGTAAACCCTAGCTCTGCCTTGCACCTGAATGTGCTTGGTCAGCAGCATTACTACAGTATTTTCCGTAGCCGTGTGTTCTAGTATATAAAGATTTCTAAAGATTAATGCATCCATCGTACTGCAGTATGTACGGTGGATGATTGCATATTGTCGAGACATGCAGATATGCTATCCTAAATACAAAATATATAATTCGAAAGAAATAGCATGAACATAAAAAGTTTACAAAAATTTGCACCATGGATAGCAGTTACTATTGGGTTGATGTTTGTGGCGTACAATACGATCTTGCTGCAAGATCCAACATATAGTAACGCAGGCGTTTCGACGTACTTTGCGGCGGGAATACTGTTTATCGGTACTGGCGTAGCATTCGTCGTTAATAAAAAGCTCGGTATGCGTTTTTTTATAATTCTGACATGGCTCGTCACAATATATGCTTGTTACATATTGCTACTTGCTACCGCGGCTCTTGCTAACCCTTTCTTCATTTTGCCTGTACTGACCAATCCTATGAGACTGATCACTTATGGAGCTCAAGTGAGCTTCCTTGTGGGCCTTCTTCTATACTTACATACCACGCGGTTGCAACTAAAAGGCAAGCTTGCGCAAGATGGAGGCATAAAAGTGGCCGCTGCCGGACTCGCTATTATTTGCTTATCGCTTACCCCTATCGTAGCATCTGTTATTAAGTCTGGTGTGCTCACTGGCGGCCCTACATATACTCATGAATCAAAAGAACTCGCTTCTTACTTGGACGATAAGTACGGACAACCCTTCACCGTCACTGAAACTGCGACAGAAAAACGATGGAGGCACTCATTTGACGGCTGGACCGAACTAGTGGCAACTGCACATCCCGTGAATAACACTGCAATATCGTTCGAAGTAAGGGGTTGTATCGAGCGATGCAATGGAGATAATAGCAAGACTGACACTTATATGCAGCAAGCGTGGGCATACGAACTCCAGCCATCTATAAAAAACATCCTTACCTCTGCCTATCAGTCTACCCCCGAGTTTGAGGTAGATGTAATGATTCCCGTCGACCTTCGAGATCAGGTCGCCACGAAGCCGCTACCGAGCGTCAAGAAGTATATCGGTGCTCCAGTAGAGCCAACCATAAATGTAGTCGTGGTAGAGCCAGGCTATTTTACAAAAGAAAATGTGGCAGATAGAGAGTCGAAGGTACGAGCTGCCGCTACAGAACTTAAAGCACTGGGATTCAAAAAATTTAGCTTGCGACACACTATGAAAAATCCCGAACCGCCCGCAACGTATAGCCTACCTAGCGGCGTTGAGCGTTCTGACGTAACGTGTACAGAAGGCCTAGGCATTACGAGCGAAAAATACGATACGCTACAGGCTGCAGTTAATTTGAAAGAGACGTTTGGAAAGGGTTGTAGCTATAGTACCGACGAAGTGCGTGGGGGTGGCATCGTAAAAGCTGTGTATCCAGAGTGACATGAGTGGTCGTGCGCGTTGACATTGCAGCACATATCTAGTAAGATACGCTCTGCAGTATCCAGCTGGATACTCGTACCTCTCAAGAACGGAAAGTATATTGAAACTACTCAAGGAGATTCGCGCAGAGCGTGGATTAAGCGTCAAGGAGCTAGCAATACTCAGTAAGGTGAGTCCCCCAACGATCTATAAGATCGAAACGGATACTCATTGTCCACACGAGTCAACTCTAGCGGCCCTTGCCGAGGCATTAGACATCAAACTAAACGATGTACTCTTGCCAAAAGGCTCGACAAATCTAGGAAAACCCGCTCAAAGCAGCGGTCGTACAACACCTAATTCTCAAAAGCGATACGGTGAACATTGTGACACATGTCACGAGGACAAGTCGCTCAGCGGTAACTGCATTTGCACTGATTAGTGCGAGATAGACCTTAGGGTAAAGATTAGACATTCAATTTCCGCTCACGATAGGTAGCCCCCTTGGAAGTTGAACTTAAATGAAGAGTTCCTTTCAACGGGGCTCTTCTTTTTATGGGAGATCTAGCTGACTGGAACTCACTTAGTATGCTATGAACTCAAGCTCTCGTTCGAACACATCTCTCACGTATACCGACCCCTCCACGAGTCGATAACCCTGAAGCTCATCTGGCATGAAATGGATAATATTATTCTTGTTAATGTGCGGGTTCTGGATAAAATAATCTTGCAGTGCTTTGTTTATGAAGTGCTCGGAGGGATATTCGAATGTGTCATCTTTTACGATAAAACGTACGGTAACTCCTTCCGTCTGTTTGTTCACTGTTCGTGCGTACATCGCACTAGCCAGTGTTACTGTTTGACCAGGGTGCGCAGCTTCGTAGGTTTGGATAGCTAGTGTCGCCTGTGTATCTTTCGACAGAAGGCTATATACATTTTTCTCCGCCAACTCTAGTTCCTTTTTGGTGTGGGTATAGTAGCCGTCGCCCGCATCGTCGAGTCGTTTAATGTAGGTCTTCAGGGTTTCAAGGGGTACTTGTGTATCTTCGGTGTCAAGTAAAATAAGTGTATCTACGATGTTCTTTATCGCATAGAGTGCGTGAGAGTCACTGTTTCTCGCGGCCGTCTCAGCGAGTTGCAGTAAGTCGCGCGCTACAACTATCGTGTGTGCCGACCCTTCCCTCCAGCGCTGTTGCAGTTTTTCATACGATGCTTCAAGATAGGCAAGCAGTTTTTCGAAGTCCGTGGTATCGACTATCTGAAACAACATGAATGCGCCGGTAATATTTTCGGCGTACTTACCGCTCGCTGCTGATATATGCAGGATGTCTTCGCCATTCTCTAGTCTCACTGTTTTTACGCAGGGCTCCCCTGCTACACTAAAGTCGCTCGGATAGTCATCGAAAGCGAGCGCATATTTTATATCCCCGGCGTTAAATACATGCAGGAAGTTATCTGGACCCGTCTTGATGCGACTCGCCCATTCAATCGGTCGAGCAATACCAAACTCCGGCAAGATGAAGTCTTCGTAGCAGCTATCTAGGTCGGATAGCTTAGTGGGGTCACCTTTGTATTCTTTATGCATAGGGTTAGTATAGCAAATTACCTATGCTCATTAGTACCGAGCCCTGAAGCATATTGCTGTTATTTGTGTCCCAGCAGCACCTTGGAAAAGTTAAAGGCGAGCAGTTTCCTGCTCGCCGGTTGCCTCTTTGATCATCGATGTCAAAGAGGGTGTACTTCTGGGTTCAGCTGCCGATCGAAATGCCGATGGCTGTACCGAGCGCAATCCCTGTCGCCAGGTTGCTGGATGATTGCTGCGATGCTGCATAGCGACGCTTGCGGCGCTGGCAGCAGCTGCAGTCGCATCCGCACTGACCAACATCGCATGGATCGCTGTGTGATGATCCGAAGCCGTTGATAATGCCGTCGATAACGTACATCAGAAGAGATACTACAGCCGCAGCGATCACCATTGCGATGAGTCCGACGAAGTGCGCAACGGCAAAACCCCACCCATCCGTGAAGACTTCGCCAAAGAAACTTGACGTAGGCATTCCCGGGTCTGGATCGGGATAGGTACCGCTTCCGTACTCGTAGCCGATTGGCTCGCATGCTTGGAGGCTTTCTTCTTGCCATGATCTGCTGTAGATGTTTCTCGCAGAGCTACATCCATTGCTGAACTCGGCCTCGACAGGAACATTGATGAAGAACAAATGATTCGACATCCATGTCGCCAGCAGGCGCGATACGCTCAGCCAGGCAAGGAAAATTGCCACAACAGCGACTGCTCGTTTGATGATTCCAGAGGTACGGTTCTTCACGGTGCTCCTAGGGCTTGTCGATTGAAAAACTTAGAATATATTAACATACTTTCGATTATAAGTCAATGACGCCGTATGCTGTCAAGCCTCTCGGTTGGGAGCTATTGCATCAGTTTAATGACCCTTCTAAGAGTATCAAGGCGCACGATTGCTTTACTCCTCACTATCGCACTCTTTCGGAGTTCGGTTTTCTATAAGACCATCCAAAGAAAAAACGCCACACAAGGTGACGTTTTTTCTTTGGTGAGCCAAGTGAGCGAAAGATGGAACACTTTACTTGTCGATATAGAAAGTTTAGTAATGAAGTTAGACTATCTAGGATTCAGGGTGTAGTAAAGTAAGTTGTGTGCGATCAATTTTTAATATTGACTTTAAATGATTAGGTGAGAGGTTCGAATCGTCAGTATTTAAGTTAACTAGGCTGAGTTTTGAAGCTGTCGGTTTCTTCTCTGTCAATTACTGTTTTAAGTTTTGCTAACTGATTTCTATCTATGATTCGGGTTTTGTTGATTATCCTCTTTAAACTTGGCTCGGCAAGCCAGGATAATGACCAAAGCAATTCATTGCCGGGGTATTTATCAAGGGTAACTAACTTGCAGAATGGTTCGCTATATTTGCGATTTGGGTGTTCAGGAAAAGTAGCGCGTTGGAGCCAAATGTCCAGGAGTCCAGTGTTTGGGGTATTTTCAAATTTATGTACTATCGACGAAGCCGTACCTCTCCTGTTACTTTTAGCGGTATAATCTAGCAAAATACTGATGATCGCTACGGACCAGTTATAATATTTTGGGTTACGTATCGCTATGTTAGTGACGATGCCTAGCATAACATCCGCTTTTTCGTAGGAATGAAGCTTATCTTTGGAGCTATGTTTTAAGTGTAATTGCTTGTGAAAATAGTTTAGTTGGCGGACTGCTTTACCGCTATTTGGGTGCTTAGAAATTGTGGCGTAGATCTGTAATAACCATTTAGCGTAATTATCTTCTCTTGGCGTTACGAAAAGCTCATCTATTTTATCTGCTTTAACGGATGCAATAACCGGATCAGAAGACTCTTTAGTCTTTGACGTATTTAGGTGCATGCCAAAATCAGATAAGATTTCAGAAATATACCGGAGCAATTTCTTGCCTAATTCTGGTCTATTCGTAAATATTTTATAGTCGTCTCTATACCTGAGAATTCTAAACTCATTAACGGCTAGCCTTGGACTATGTTGCTTAATTTTCTCAGATATTAATTCGTCAATATAGCCAAGAACGAGTTCAGCTACAAAATCAGATAAACCACTTCCTTGCGGAATACCATTCGTCTGTCCGTACCTCATTGCCTGAAACTTTTGATCTATTTTTGATCCTAGCAACAATTTCATATTTTTGTCAGCTCTTGCTTTGACTTTGCCGTGCATCGCCCACGCTATTGAGTGGGTGTATATTGACCCGTAGCAGTTTGAAATGTCAGCATCAAAAACATAGTTAAACTTAAGCGATAGCTTGAGTGATTCTTGCTCTACGCCCTCCCACCACGACAGGATTTGTGTTCCTTTCTGCGTAGTTCTGTGACGTTTCACGAGCGGTATACTGCAACACTTGATGATGTTATTTTTAGCGAAGTAACTGAACCTTTCCGTGATCTCGTACCAATTTTGCTCATTGGTTATCAGATGAACTATGTCGACGTAGATGGCGGGATTAATGAGTTCATATGGTCTCCACGCATAGTCGCTATCCTTGTTGCCTAAAAGCCTGTAATTAACTTTGTCATCATCATGAGGTTTAAGGCTTGAACTGTGCCATGAAGAAAGGTCATGCCCCTCCAATTTTGTATCAACTTCATCTAGAAGGGGTTGAAAGTTTACATACTTAGGTAGATCCACATTACAGTAATTATCTGCTGTAATAAAGAACGTTCGAGCCTGCTTGTGATCTATTTGATATATATTCTTCATCGTATTTTATTCATAACAATAGGCTAGTCACGCAACATTGGAGGTAGGAGTCCGTTTTCAACAAGTCGATTCATGATTGGCGTAGTCAATGCGTTATTTGAAAGCTGGACGCGATACTTTCTTGGGTTATCAGGCATCGCACTTATCAGGCGTAGCTCTTTAAGTCGAGCAACCGCCCTGGAGCGAGTTGGCTGTGAACCTCTTACTACTGAATCAAAGTCTCCGGCTTGCACGACCTCTCGCCGAATAATCACACGAAGCATATCATGTTCCTGTGGTGTAATTCTTTTCCTGTTTAGTGCGTCTTTCAGGGCTGGAAATAGTATCTGCTCACGGACGTAAGTAACATCCAGAAGGTTGGCTACCTTATCAAGATCACCCTTAACTCCTCCAAGCATATATAACGCCCACGCAATTACGTCATCATCTTTCAGACTATCTGCTCTAGAGAGGTGGTCGTAGTATTCTTCGCGATTACTACCAAACACTGCTGTTGGATTTAATGCCCTGATGCCTGATGCATCAATAAAACCCTGCTTAGCCATCATGGCATACGTCACGAGACGAGCGACACGTCCATTACCATTAGTAAAAGGATGGATCCATGTAAAGCGATGGTGAACAATAGAGTCTTTCAATAGATCAAATTGTGACCCGTGTGTTTCGTTTATGAATTTGACGAGCTCTCTCATGTAGTCGTCTACATCTGCTGGAGCTGGCGGACGATGGGGCGACTTGTTGATTGTTACTGGGAGCGTGCGGAATGCGCCTGGGCGCTCATCCCCTTCTCGCACTAAGTCCTTGACTATTATTCGATGAATCTGACAAATGAATTCTTTATCTATAGGCATTGATTGAATGTTAGCTTCGATAAAAGCAACACCATTCTGAATATTAGTAATCTCACGAACTGCATCCGGCACCTCAATGCCCTTATCTGCTTTTTCGTTGATTGCTTCGACGAAGTCTACAACTGTGGTGTGGTTTCCCTCAATGCGTGCCGACGTCATACTTGTGGCTAATTGGAATATGTTTTTTAACTCAAAAAAAATAGGAGCAGAAGTTGTACCATGATCAAACTTCTCTCTTACTCTTTCAAGCTCCACGATGAGCCCAGTAAGTTCGTTGTCAAAACCAAATCTAGGAATCTCAATAATCTTGTCGTTCATACTTCATTATTATACTCAGGACTTGCAAATATGCAATACATTATATATCATTTTACTACAAATAACAGATCATATATACATTATAGTGAATTACAAGATGTATCATAATGATACATCATCATATATCGCGCGTGTTATTTATTTTTGGTTGCTTTTAGAGGGAAATAAGCTTGAAATGCACGAATAATGCGTTTTCATCAAAGGGCTCGTCGTGCAAATATAGGCAATTACCCATCAACTAAAATAAGGGCGTGGGCCATGAAAGAATCGAACTCTATTCAAAGTGTTAAATATATGAAAAGTTCCATATTAGTAAAATATGGAACTTTTCATATCTATAAATACTCTTGGTGAACCATGTTGATATTACCTGGAACTCTTTTCTACCCTATTTGATTAACTTCACCCACAAACTTGAAGCCCTCGGGTTTCGGTATGTCGATAATAAAGTCATTATAGCAAAGGAGGAAACAGATGCTAAATGATATAATAGACCTAATGAAGAAAGTTGACGACCAAATCGGCTATGACCTGAACGAAGCAGATGTTGATGCCGTTCTGCGTTATATGGAGTTGAATGACCCCGAACATGCCTCGCCAGAGCGAGCGGTGCGGTTCTTGGCAACATGGAAGAAAAATCTGCGTGAACGAGATATAAATAGTCCACTTGAGTCGGAACTCGATAAGTTCTACAAACAATTTATCGAAGACGACCTAAAGAAACACGAATAGAGGTGGCTTATTATGTCGCGTCGTTCTCAAAACAATGGCCTCGGCGGCGCAATCGTTATCATAATACTGCTCGCTGGCGGAGTGATGTACTCACAAGGTTGGTCGGGGCCTGTTATATTCAACACTATTGCTGCCGGTATAATTATCATCATATTGTTATCCATCTTCTATGGCCCTATTATCAGTATGTTTCGTTTTATTGGACGACTCGTGCAGAGACAAAGGCTCAAACGTATCGCTCATACAAACAAACCGCTTGATGCTATGACATGGGTAGAGTTTGAGTATTTCGTGGCTGCATGGCTCAAAGATAAGGGTTATACGAATGTGCGTATCACTGAGAAATATGACCTTGGTGTCGATATTGTCGCCAAAAAAGATGGTATTGTGTGGGGTATCCAAGTCAAACACTATAATGGACTGGTCGGCATTGAAGCTGTGAGACAAGTAGTCGTCGCGCTCAAAAAATACAAATGTGACCGCGCGATGGTCGTCACAAACAGCGTCTTTTCGCGTCCAGCCACCGAACTTGCCAAGAGTCAAGATTGCCTATTGATAGATGGCTCAAAATTATAGCTTAAAACGGTAGAATTTTTGATGATTTCACTCTAAGCACTTTGAGTATACTCTCAAGTGTTTCAATAGAGGCATTCGCTTCACCGCGTTCAATCTGGGCGTAATGATTAGTACTTATATCAGCGCCGCTTGCAACTTCTGACTGCGTAAGGTGCTGTTTTTCGCGCGCCTCACGCAATTTACGTCCGATCGTTTGTAGTGAGTCACTGGTCATATTGCTATTATTGTATCATTTTGTGACTATGTATGTTCGTACGGCTTGTATTTTGTTTGATGATTTTTTAAAAAACTTATGCTTCACGATTTTCTTTCAGATATCTCCTCAATTTTTACTTACTTTTAGGTAACTAAGTATCTCGAAAGTAATCAAGTATCCTTAAAGTGCCTTATTGTCTATGAAGTTACCTCTCTGGTAATTTTAAAATAAGTGGGAATTGTTATCGCGTAGCTGTATTTACGCATCAAAATACTAATGGTTGGGTATGGTGGGAACCTTGCATAAAAACGAGGGAAGCATCATGGGGACAAAGAAAACATTATATTTCGTGGCAATGCTAGCTATTTTAGGATTGCCATTTATTATTTCACAGCCAGTTTTTGCAGCAAGCGGTGACATATCACAAGTGGAAACCTTTATACGGAATATCATTAAGGTTATTGCAGGTCTTGCCGGTCTGGTTGCGACCGGCTTTTTCGTTGTGGGTGGTTTTACCTACATCACAAGCTCGGGCAATCCCGAACATCTTGATAGAGCCAAACGAACGTTGTTATGGGCAGCAATCGGATTAGGCATTACTATCGCAGCCTTTGTTATTAGTAATATCATCACGGACATCGCAACAGGCGCTTTCGGAAAGTAGATTATCATGGATATGTTCTCCATGATAAGCCAGCTCACGTTTTTTGCGGACGCAACGGCTGCAGGGAACGCAATGAGGAGCTTTATTGCCCCAACAATCACGACGCTCTGCGTGATAGCCGGACTTGCAGCAACGGGTTTTTTGATACATGGTGGGTTTCAGATGATAAGTAGCTCGGGGCAACCCGACCGGCTTGATCACGCCAAGACAACTATACGGAATGCCTTGCTCGGGCTGATAATCGTTTTGTCGGCAGCCTCGCTTACGGCTATTTTGACGCATACATACCAAAACAGTACAAACAAACCAGTCAAAGAAATGCCCGCTCTGACACAAGTAAAACCCGAGTAAGGTGGTGGCGGACTGGTCGAGGTGCTTATAAACGCTGTCGTTGGCTTGCTCAAGAATATTGTCGAGACAATCGGCAAGCCATTTATTGACGCTTTGCAATATTTTACAAAAGCAACGCCCCTCATGGCCGAAAACTCTAGTGTCTTTAATTTATGGCTGACAATTTTAGCAATCGCGGACGTGCTCTTTATCTTGATAGTAATATTGCTTGGTTTTCATGTTATGAGTTTTTCAGCACTCGGCCTAGAAGAAATCGAATTTAAGCACCTATTGCCGCAGTTGATTGTCGTGTTCTTGTTGATGAATTCGTCGATATTTGCGATCGACGCCATTATTAGCCTATCGAATGGGATGATATCAGCCGTCCAGACTGGTTTTTCGTCATCGACCGTATGGGAGTCGCTGTCAAAAGTCATGGATGAGTCAAAGAATATGAAGCTCGCCGCCCTATTGATCTACGTGGTGTTTATTATACTGTCTGTCGGTGCCGTCCTATCGCCAATTGTTGTAATGTTGTGGCTACTGCCAAGCTTTAAAGACTTTGCTGCAAACGCAATTCGTTCGTATCTGACAACTGTATTTGTCCTCTTTGTACATGTTGTCATTCTCATATTAGCGTCGTCGATTTTCGCCGGTATGACGACCAACGACGGGAACAAAGGTCTCGACCCAATCATGTCAATGGTGGTCGGTGTTGCGACAATCCTAGCACTCCTCAAAACACAGAGTGTTATCGCGCAAATGGCCTATGCAAGTGCTGGTGCGCGGACGGCTCGCAAATTAGGTGGTCAATTTGTAAATAGTGTGAGTCACTTATCGGGTAAAGTACGCCAGAGCGCAGCCGCAGATAAACCTCAAGGGCTTGTATCGCGCAACGCTAGCAACGCGGCAATGTCGGGCACCAAGAAAGGAGCAAGGTAGTGAAGACAACTGTAGTGCCAGCACAAGTCACGACTGTCGAAGACAAAGTAGCTGGTAGTCTTAGTTTGCAGCAGCTCATTATGCTTACATCCCCCATTTTTCTGGGTAGCGTGGTATATGTCCTATTTCCCCCGTTTTTCAAAGCTGAACCGTACAAGATCGTGATTATTACAGTGGTTTTTGCTGTTTTTGCTACTCTCGCTATACGCATCAAAGGCAGATTGCTCATTCAATGGATTGGTATATTACTACGCTACAACCAACGCCCCCGCTTCCACATCTACAATAAGAACGATAGCTACTTACGCATCAAACACGACGAAACACCAATAGTAAAACCAACCAAACGACCACTGGAAAAAGTAACCTCACCAATTATCACTACAGCCGTACCCATATCTGATAAAGCCCGTCTGGAACAGATCGTTACAGACCCTCGTGCCAAGCTGACATTCCGAACCAATAAAAAAGGAGGCCTCAATGTCCATATTCAGGAAATCAAATAGCAAAGTATCCTCACGTAGCCAAATCGCTATAAAAGGAGTACAAGACGGCATTTTAATCCTTCCTGGCAACCGTTACCGGATGATTCTGCAGGTCTCATCTCTTAACTTTGAATTAAAGAGTGAAGCCGAACAGGACGCACTCATTGATACGTACCAAAACTTCCTAAACTCTCTCGCTTGTCCCTTGCAGATTATTATTCGCGTTCGCGAAATGGACATGGACAAATATCTAGAGGAGTTTCGACTCAAGATTGATGGCGAAAAAGAGAAAGTCTATCGACATCAGGTCAAGAACTATATCGAATTTGTGCAGGGTCTTATCACAAAAAATAAAATCCTTGCTCGACATTTCTACGTTGTTGTACCATTCAGCGCCAAAGAGCGCCAAGACTTTGAAATGATAAAAGAACAACTACTACTAAACAGCGACATTGTAGCGAAAGGTCTTGCTAGACTCGGCGTGCATACCTATCAGTTAAACAGCCTTGAGGTACTCGACCTGTTTTATACGTTTTACAGCCCGCACTCTGCCAAGAATCAACCAATTACCGAGCAAACTATGCAATTACTAAAGGAGTCTTACTTATGAAAGTCAAATCACAGAGACCCGCCAAAGCTCCAGTCAAAAAACCAGCTAAGAAAGCAAAGCGTAAAAGCCCACTAACAAATCTGCCGCCATTCAAAAAACTCCGTTCATGGAAAAAGCAACGTAATGAGCGACCACGACATCTCGCACTGACTTATGGCGAACAAGACCCGATGGACATCATCTCGTATGCTGGACTGGAGGAACAGCCGAATTATCTCAAGCTCGATGATCAATTCATTCGCACACTGTTTATTTCAGGCTATCCGCTTACGGCCTCGTCTGGCTGGCTAAATAGTCTTATCAATTTTAGCCATAACATAGATATTTCGTATCACGTCCATGAAGTTAACGCGTTGCAGGCGCTCCCCAAGCTACGCCGTAAAATTACTGAACTTGAGTCTACTAAGCGCGCTATGATACGCAGCGGTAAAGTGATTGGTTCGGAGATTACTGATCCTCTTGAGTCTGCGGTAGAGCTACGTGACAAAATCCAGCGCGGACAAGAAAAGCTATTTCAAATGTCCATTTATATGACAATTAGTGCGCAAACACAGGCAGAGCTGGAAAATGTCACGAAATTGCTTGAAACCGAGCTATCGGCGCGGTTATTTTACGTCAAAACTACACGATACCAACAGGTAGAGGGCTTGCAATCAGTTCTGCCTCGCGGCGAAGATGTACTTGATCAAAAACGTAATCTCGACAGCTCATCGGCAGCACTTACATTTCCCCTTATGTCATCAGAGTTGGTGCAAGAATCGGGTATTTTATACGGCGTCAATAAATCAAATAACTCCCTTGTCATACTTGATAGGTTCGCACTTAATAACGCGAACAGTATCATTTTCGCGCAGTCTGGGAGTGGCAAGAGCTATGCAACAAAAGTCGAGATACTCCGTCAGCTCATGCAAGGTACGCGCGTCATCGTAATTGACCCGGAGCGCGAATACAAGCAGCTCACCGAATCAGTGAATGGCACGTATATCAGACTATCAGCCAAGAGCAAGGAAAAGATAAATCCGTTTGATCTTGCTACCAACTCGTATACACAAGATAGAATAGCCGAACATGCCCAAGACTTAACCGAAGTAATTGGCCTCATGACCGAGGGGCTAGAACCTCGAGAAAAAGCAGCCGTCGATAAAGCGATACTACATGTCTATCGCAAGGCTAAAAAGAACACGATGCCGCTACTGTCCGATTTATACGCTGCCTTGAAAGACATGGGTCATCTCACGCTTTGCGAACGCCTAGAAAAGTACATCAGCGGCTCGCTGGCTAACGTCTTTAATGAGCAAACAAACATTAAACTCGATAATCGTCTGGTTATCTTTGACATCAAAGATTTACCGGAATCACTACGACAGATCATGATGATGATCATTTCTAACTTCGTGCAAAATCAGGTCAAAACCCACCCCGAAAAGCGTATGTTGGTCATCGATGAGGGCTGGATGTTATTACAGCATGAGGAGTCAGCACGGTTTGTGGCTGGCCTCGTGCGACGTGCTCGCAAGTACTATCTTGGTGTATCGATTATTTCGCAACAAGCTAACGACTTTTTGCGTAATGATTATGGCCGGGCGATCGCCTCACAAAGCAGCCTGCGTATCTTAATGAGGCAGGACACAACAACGATCAAGAATGTCGTATCAGAGTTTAATTTGAGCGAATACGAGCAAACCTTTCTACTTACCTGCGAGCGTGGTGACGCACTGATTATTGCCGATCAAAACCATGTTGCTGTCAAAGTTGTTGCCAGTGAAAAAGAGCACCCGCTCATCACCACTAACCCAAATGAGATTTATACATGAATAAACTTCTTTTTAGCGTTGTTATTTCGTTTAAAAAGGAGGCTTACATTGTACTTGGTACGTTAGCATTTATATTATTTCTGCCACTTATTTCGGTAGTCGTCATAGCAAATGCTGGTGTTGCCGCAGTTTCACAGGCTTTGGTAGCGATAAATCCGGTAACACACCTCGTTGAGATATTCGACTCCAAGGGTAAAAAGATTGATGAGCGTGAGCTATCAACGGTCTGGCCAATTCAAGGCATAATGACCGACACTTTTGGTAATTTTGATGCTTTTCGTCAAAACTTTGGCTATGGTGCACACACTGGTATTGATATTGCGGCAAATGCTGGTACGCCTATTACTCCATTTGCCAAGGGCAAAATAACAGTGGTTGATAACATTAACGATAGTGCCTGCGGAATTAGTGTCGAAATCGATCATGGAGGTGGTGTTGAATCGCTTTATTGTCACATGTCAAAAACGAATGCGACAGTTGGCCAAGATGTGAAGCCGGGCGATGTGATTGGCTATGTCGGCACAACGGGCGCTTCTACTGGCAATCATTTACATTTTCAAATCAATGTCCACGACATACCAGTCAATCCGCGTACATTTATGGCAGGAGAACTAGGTGGATAAAATATTTGAGCTATTGTCGTCGGTAGCCGATTTGCTACCGACAATCGGGCTATGGCTACTCGTGATTGTAGGTATCGCAGTATTGGCAGCTGTGGGTGTACGAGTCTGGGATTTTATGTATGCCCTTAAATCACCACATACCTTTTTCGAGCTCATACCTCCAGCGCAAGCCGCCAAAAGGCCACGCGCCACACAAGAGTTTTTCGCTGTGCTTCACGGTCTCCATACTTCGCGTACACTTTCGGATAGGTTGCTACGCCGCTATCCGCACCTATCCCTTGAAGTAACCTCAACCAAGCAAGGTGGTATCAGGTACATTGCGAGAGTACCTGATGATGTGGTTGAAACATTTCACCAGACGATTACTTCATATCTTCCCGATATGATCGTCAAAGAAACAGATGATTATTTTCCACCGCAACTATCAGGACAAACAATCGAGTTTCGTCAGACCGGACATTTTGCGTTTCCACTCAATGTGCAAAAGGAGCTTGAGGAGCACGACCCGATAGCCTATCTCACTGGGTCTATGACGAAACTTGAGGCTAATGAGCAAGTCGCTTTTCAGATAGTACTCACCCCCACGCGCGCCAAGGAAGCAGAGAGTATTGCTCGACAAATCCTCACCAATGAGGATTTACTTGGAAAGCTTGAGGGTAGACATACGCCAGGTATCGGTAGTTTCTTTACGGCTATTAATTCGTTTATGTTTAGTATCATGGACGGCATTGGTAGCGGGCTTTCTGGCTCGTCAAGTACCTATCGACGTGACTCTTTCGATACACAGCTTACTCAACACAAACAGCAGGCTGCACTTGGGCTTAAGCCAGCTCGTATACTGAGTGGCTTTGAACAAGAGTTGGTTGAGTCTATCCATCACAAGGTCAATCAGCCAATCTTTCAGGTGACCATTCGAGCATATGTTGCTAGTCCAAACAAGCAAAAATGCTCACAACGTGTCAAGGGTATCAGAGCGTCACTAGCGTCATTCAATGTGCCTAAATATCAGTCACTGCAAGCTCGGTACAGTTTTCCTCGGCGACTCGTCAATTACTACCGCACCTTTGCTTTGCGACACCGCTTGCCATCTTTTTTACACAATAAGACGGCTTTGCTGGCTACAAGCGAACTGTCAGACCTATACCACTTTCCGTATGCTGGCACGACCAAAACCGAGAATATCGTCAAATCACTTAGTCGTACTTTACCAGCACCACTATCGCTCAAAAAGGATTCAAACTTCGATGTTGTGTTGGGAGTTAATCGCTATCATGGTGAGGTTACGCCGATTGGCTTAACCGAAAAAGAACGCGAACGCCATGTGTATATCATCGGTGGCACAGGCAATGGCAAGACAACCATGCTGCAATATGCGCTGGTGCAAGATATTTGCAGCGGCAAGGGCGTCGCCGTCATAGACCCACACGGTGATATGGCAGAAACATTGCTACGATATGTGCCAGAAGAGCGTCTGAAAGATGTTGTATACTTCAATCCCGACGATCTGTCGTACCCAGTTGGACTTAATTTACTCGAACTAGACCATAGACTTGAGGGCGATGAGCTACTACGCGAAAAAGATCTCATCACCGAAACAGTTGTATCAATTTTTCGTAAGATATTTTCCGAAGATGATTCGGGCGGACACAGGATTGAGTACATGTTACGCAATGCTGTACAGACGGCGCTCACACAAGAAAATGCCACTTTGTTCACGGTGTATGATCTTATCAATGACTCTGCTTATCGTAAAAAGATTATTCCGACGCTCGAAGATGAGAACCTCAAGCATTTCTGGCGCAATGAGTTTGGTAAAGCTGGAGGCATGCAGCAAGTTAAGATGGCGGCCGGTATTACTGCCAAGATTGGACGGTTCCTCTTTTCGGCCAGTGCCAAACGTATTTTAGAGCAAGAAAGATCGACGATCGATTTTGACGACATCATCAATAGCCGCAAAATCCTCATCTGCAATTTTTCAAAAGGTTTACTCGGCGAAGATACCTCGGAGCTATTCGGTATCATGGTGCTTGCCAAGCTCCAGCTTGCTTCACTTCGTCGCGCTCGTATGCAACAGTCAGAGCGTACGCCGTATCATCTCTATGTTGATGAGTTTCAAAACTTTGCCACTATGTCGTTTGTCCAAATGCTGTCTGAGTCACGTAAATACAAGCTGTTCCTGACAATGGCCGAACAGTCCACATCGCAACAGGATGATCAGCGCATGGTAAATATCATTCTTGCCAATGTCGGTACGGTAATCTGCTTCAGAACAGGCAACCCGGCAGATGAACAATCATTGCTACAAATGTTTACGCCCTACATTGAGCAGGGTGAAATCGCCAATCTGCCAGCGTTCAGTTACTATATTAGAATTGCCGCCGTACTGTCACAAGAGCCGCTGTCGGGTGAAACATTACTGCTTGAAGACAACGCCGCTCAAGGCACCGTAGTTCGTCAAGCAATCATCGATAATTCTCGCAAGGCTTACACTATCAAATATGCGCCAAAAGCTCCTAGGCCAAATAAGGCAAAAGCAGCTACTCCAAAGAGGGTAACACGGAAAAAGAAAACGTCGTCAACTACCCACCGAAAGCTACCCGGCGAGGAATAATCTATCATAGATACCAAATCACCCTAGCAAGCTAGGGTGTGACTTCGACTTTTCTAAAGAAAAATCGAAGTGATAGGAGGGTCACGATTTTTTACGACGATCGTATGACTTTTGCGCGCGCTTTATTTCTCCTGCATGCGTATCAGCCCATTGGGATATGGCATCAGTTAACTTGAGCAACTCACGGCCAAGAGCAGTGAGTTTATATTCTACTTGCGGTGGTATGACTGGGTATATGTGCCGGTCAATGAGGCCATTTCGCTCTAATTTTCGTAGTGCCTCGGTGAGCATTTTTTGTGTCGCTTCAGGGATAGCTTTGTGGATTTCGCTAAATCGGTGTGTATCGTGCCCAAGCGTATACATAATTCGTATAACCCATTTACTTGCGAGAATATCAACGATAAGTCGCCTTTGACTATTCATATCATTATTCATAGTTTACCTACTTAGCAAGGTTACCGATTTTTAACTGGTCAAGTTGTTCTTGGGCTACTCGGCTATGCGGCGTGCCCGAACCAATCGACTGCCCATCTTCCGTAGTGCGAGAAGTAAATAAAGTCGTTGCGTCTATACCGCAAGCACGAACTACCTCATTGCCACCTGGATGACGATTTATAAAATCGGTAAGTTTATACACCTGCCCTGAGATAACTGTCCAGCAGTCTGTTTTTGAGTTATGAGTGGCTATTTCGTCCATGGTGAACGTTTTGTTTTGTTGATCAGCGGTTGTGTCCTGAGACCCTTTGGACTTCTGATCATTAGAGCGACTCACGAGCGCCCATACACCTGCCCCCACAAGGGTTAGCAGCAACAGTGTGATTGTCAGGAGTATGATTGTACTTTTCTTCATAACTAGTATTGTCCTTTCTCCAGTATAATGAGGATATAGTGTATTACTTTATTAAACGTTACCGCGCTTGGGTTTTGTTCGGAATGGTGTCTATCGTAAGCATCTTCTTGTGGCTCATGACTTTATCTGGAAGCGTTACATCAATGTACCAATTCTTCCCCATACTCGGAGTACTTGCGTGGACGACAATGTGGGTTCATTATGTCACAAATTCCATCGGCAAACCTGTCAATAATAGGCGATTCACAAAGTGGACTGGACGTATAGTTTTATTGTTGCTAGTAACGCATCCCAGTATTTTTTTAGTGCAGCGCTTCCTCGATACCGGCCTACTCCCTCCAGAAAGCTACATCAGCTACGTTGGCTCCTATCGTGCATGGGCAGTGGTAATCGCGATAGCCGCACTGGCAACGTTCTTGCTCTATGATGTCCTAAAACATTTCCGTAGTAGGCGTATCGTACATGGCATATGGTCGTATGTTGGTCTACTTCAAGCCTGTGCTATGGCGGCAATTTTTATACACGGCCTAATGCTTGGAACAAGTATGATCAGCGGCTACTTCATGCTGTGGTGGATATTCTTAGGTATATTGCTTGCCCCATGTCTTGTATTGCAGGTCGTTCGTGATTTTAAAGTATCCGATCGAAGAAAAACAGAAGTTTAATAACCCCAGTCTTTTTGCCACTGCTTCATTTGCTCGATTTCTTTTGTCTGCGCGCTAATAACGGCACTTGCAAGGTCTTTTATCTCCTGGTGCTTTGCATTGGTCGCGGCATATTGAGACATTTCAACTGCTTGCTCGTGGTGAAGAATCATCTGCTTGAGAAACTCTTTATCATATTCCTCACCTTTGAGTCCCTGTAACTTATTCTGCATCTCTACCATGTCGCCGCCCATGTCCATACCAGCACCTCCGTGACTGCCATGACCACCGCTCATCGTTTCCTTATAGCCCCATTCTTTTTGCCATGTTCGCATTTTTATGAGTTCCGCGCTTTGACTCTGTACGATATCACTAGCTAGTGTGCGAATCTCCTCATGAGCAGTAACTGCCATTGCATGTTCTGACATATTCAGAGCGCCTTCGTGGTGAGCCAGCATGTCGGCGATATACGCCTCATCGAAAGCATCGCCCTTTAGGTTTGCATATTTACTATCGCTTGCAGGTTTTTGTTTCTTTTCGTCTGTTGCTGTTTTGCTTGTTTGTAGCGCTCCCTCGGGTACTGGTTTTACGGAAAAAACCACAAAATACCAAACAGCAGCTGCAGCAATTGCCAGTACGACAATCACTGTAATAAATATCTTATTCTTCATATAACCTCATCTAATTTCCTTTAGCTTGTAGTTGTTTCATTGTCTGTATTTCCTCGATTTGTTTTTTCACGGTCTTGTTCTTGATATTTATCATCTGACCAAACTGCATGCCCTTTAAATACTCTGCGTTTGATATTTCATTTGCACCCTCATGAT
>Ga0076292_112_pt1 | contig 24911 bp, 27 predicted proteins | sample RifGroC2_FD_67791 | JGI IMG/M metagenome (GOLD analysis project Ga0076292, IMG submission 67791) | Candidatus Saccharibacteria bacterium GW2011_GWC2_48_9
CACTCGCAGAAGATTCCTCTTCGGCTGTATCTACAACTTCTGCTTTATCGGCCGAAGCGTCTTCCTCGTCAGTCCAGGAGTCCTCTTTTTTAGAACCACCCCCAACTTTAACCTCAACTTTTGTGTCATCATCGTCTTTTCTGTCCAGCATGTCTACTTCATCCTCCGATTCGATAGACTTCTTGTCATCATCATTCATACTGCTCACCCTTATTTAGTTACCTCTATAGTAACCGTTCTCAAAAAAACGGTCAAGCTACTTGACTCATAGATGCTTCTAGAGTACAATACGATAGATTGATTATAGAAACTGTAAGGAGTTAACGTATGTCAAAAGTCAAGGCAGGTGGTTCTAGTAAGAATAACCGAAAAAGTCCCGGACAGCGCCTAGGCGTCAAACGTTTTGGTGGCCACAAAGTTCGCCAAGGCGAAGTAATCGTGCGCCAGACTGGTGCATCTAAGATTGCAGGTCCAGGAACTTACATCAGCAAGAACTTCACGATTCACGCAGATAAAGATGGTGTCGTCGAGTTCAAAAAAGTTAAAAAAGGTCTATTTACTGGACGCACTGCACCTCGCACGCAAGTCCTCGTAAAATAATACACCTCCGGCATAATAAAATAACCTCTCGTACTTGCGAGAGGTTATTTTATTATGTTTGCTGTAAGCAGATTACTGCTCTATTCTGCCTTCATACCCAAATGATGCTTTACGCGAGCTATTACGTCGCCTATCACTACCTGTGATTTTACCAAGTACTCATCAACTCCGAGTGTTTCGGCACGCTCTTTGTCTTTTGGCTGACTCAGGGCAGTAAGCATAATAACCCTAGTATTGGCCGTCGCCGGCGTATTACGAATGATGTCTAACACGTCAAAGCCACTGATTTTTGGCATCATTGCATCGAGCAATACTAAGTCTGGCTTATATTCTTGTATCGCAGACAATGCTTCTTCGCCATTGTTTACGGTTTTGGTTGCGAAACCTTCGAGTTCGAGTCGAGAACGGTATACCTCGGCAAGTGTCGTATCATCTTCAACAAGTAAAATCTTCTTTTTGTCATTCATACGCTTATTGTACCCAGTCTAGCCAAAAAGCACAAGCGACCCTCCCCAGAGTGAAGGTTACTGCAGCTGCTTCAGTGCTGCATCCAGCTGCGGGTCACGGCTTGCATTGATATCATCTGCCGTCATCTCAACTTTTGTATCTGGAGCTATTCCCGACTCACTGATATTTTTACCTTTAGGCGTATACCATTTTGCGATAGTCACCTTTAGTGAAGCACCATTACTCATGTCGAATAGCTCTTGTACGCTACCCTTACCAAATGACTTTTCGCCAACCAATGTCGCTTTGCCATGGTCGTGCAATGCACCGGCTACTATCTCGCTTGCGCTCGCTGAGCCTGCATTGATAAGTACGGTGGTCGGCATGTCACCCAGTACGGGACTCGATCCCGACTTGCGCTCATCTATAACCTTGTTGCCCTTGCGTTCACTCACGACAACCTGGTCGTCGAGCCACACGCCCGCAACTTCAATACCTGCCTCCAGGTAACCGCCGCCGTTGCCGCGCAAGTCGAGCACCACACCCTTGACGTCTCGTTTCTGAAACTCTTCTGCAGCCTTGCGTACATTCGCGCCAGTCTCTCTATCGAATCGACTCACTTTTATCACCCCAATATTACCGGCCACCACTTCAGACTCAACGTCAGGTGCAATGATTTCTTCTCTCGTAACACTAAATTGCTGTGGCTCGCCGTCGCGCTCAACCGTTATCTTTACAGTCGTACCGACTTCACCGCGAATTTTTTGCACAACTTCATCGACAGTTGAATCTGTCATGAGCTCGTCATTTACTTCTAAGACAGCGTCGCCTGCCTGTAATCCAGCCTTAGCGGCTGGTGAATTATCGAGCGGGCGTATTATAGTAGTTTTGCCATTTCGCTTGCCTATTTCGGCGCCGATACCTCCGCCTATATTGCCAGATAAGTCATTACGCAAGTCTTCGGCTTCTTTTGCCGTAAAGTACTGCGTATATTCGTCTCCTGTCGCCTCAACCATGCCTTTGTTGGCATATTCTACAAGCTTAGCATCGTCGAGCTTTCCGTCGAACCTAGACTGTAGCTTACGATAGGTTTCCTGTAGAGGGCTGAGGTCGAGTTCGTCAGTGCGAACTTCTATTCCCACGTTACTACCGACAAAGCTTAGCAACTCTGTACCACGCGTTCCGGCGACAAAGCCAACGAGCGATGCTACAATAACTGCTACAACGACAAAAGCTGTACTGAAAGTCGATTTTTTCTGATGTGGTCCATGCGACGCACGCGCGTCAGAGCTGGGCGATGTATTAGCCACTTTTCCTCCGTTATTCTAGTTATTTACTCCACAAGATACCGCTACACACTAATAAAATAGCTCGCAGTTTTCTCGTATTTACATATCTCTATTATAGCGTACTTTTGCACTCTACGTGCGAGTAACCATGAGTTTTATACTAGAAGTAGATATACGTGAGGCCAGATGCAGAACGGGTGTACTTACGGTATAGACCATCCCATTCAAGGTTGTAGTCACTCACCGTGATAGTGCCATCTGAGTTCACACTTTCGACATACATCGTGTGTCCGTAGTAGCCGATTGGCCACATCGCTACAGATCCGGCACGAGGTGCTGAACCGCTTTGAATACCATGCTTTGCAGCCGTCGACGGCCATTCGCGAGCATTACCTGCTCCGCCAAAGTGTGGCACAAAGCGCCCGGTGCTTGCTACTTTCCATGCGGTGTAGCTTACACACTCTCGTGTATATAGTCCCCACGGATCAACAAAAGCATCGAGTGGTGCGTTTGCCCAAACACCAGGGTATCCACCGCCACCCGGCGTACCGGCTGGTATAGATCCACTCCATCCACCGCCACTTTGAGCAGCTGCGGCTGCGGCTGCCTCAGCGGCGCGTCGGTTTTCTTCGGCTTGTGCAGCACGTAAACGATCGATCTCGGCATTGTTTGATTTCGCTTTTTCGCGGTACCTATTCTCTTCGCCTCGTGTTTCACGGACAAGTTTTGCTTGCTCAGCTTCTTTTGCAGCTAGCTGCTCTCTCTGTGCGTTCTGGTTGAGTAGTTCACTTTCGACAGATTTCTTCTGTTTCTCTAGCTCTTTTTTAAGTGCATCAATCTTATCGATTGTGTCATTGAGCGTATTTTGTACGGCAGCCTGTTGAGCTTGCTTGTCAACAAAATCACCTATCGATTTACTGCTGGCGACCATTTCAAGCGTGGAAGTGTCAGCATCGATATACATATCGGCGATAGTATCACCAAGTGCAGATTTATTGTCTACGATCTGCTCTTCACTTGCCTTGATTTCTTTTTCGAATTTTGCCTTACGCTGCTGACTCTTATTTATCTGCTCTTGTATGGCATTTTTTTGAGCCTCTAACGAGTTAAGTTCGGCCTGCAGGCTGTCGGCCATCTTACCAACTTCTTCTGCTTGAGCGGCATTTTGCGAAGCTTTTTCCTGCGCAGCGTTGATCTGTGACTGATAGTCATTAGCAAATGCTGTCTTGCCGAGAGCTATTGGAGCTGATATAGCCATGAGTATCGCGCAGGCAACAACAGCCGCTTTAGACGCAAATGAACTCGAAGCCGGTGTGGTGGATCGTAGATTCATAAACTAAATATAGCATAAGCGTACCACAATAGTCAATACGCTTATGTTGTGCTATTTGACTTAAATTTTAAGATATTTTCTTGTTGCGAGCAGCGATGATATTACCCCTACTACTGCGCCGACAACTATCATAATTGGCAGTACGAAGCCGATATACATGATCGAGGAGTTAAGCGTATTACTTACTATAATGCCGTAGGCTTCGAGCTTAGGGCCAGATGCGTACAATGTCAATATGCCGAGACCTGTCGCAATTATAGCGGCGATGAAGCCATATACTACAGCCTCGACAATGAAGGGTCCGCGAATAAACGCCTTGTCTGCCCCAATAAGCTTCATCATCTCGATCTCTTCGCGCCGGTTAAATATAGCCATACGGATAGTGTTGAACACGATAAGTGACGAAATTGTCACAAGCACAATGCTGATAAGTAGCCCCATTTTTTCTGCAAAACTCACCCATCGGCCTATTGTTTCGATGGCTTCACGCTTGTCACCTGCGAAAGAAGGTGGCCTGTCTTCATCTTTTACTTCTTGATACAACTCGTTTTCTTCTGTGAATTTTGTCAAGCTCGAAGTGTTGTTAATGTCGGCCAAGTTGACACGGAATGTACCAGGGAACTTCGCATCCGCTAGGTTCAGGGCGTCGAGTGCCCGCTGATTATCTCGGTTCTCTTCTGCGTAGTTACTACGCGCCACTTCCGGCGTCACGTATGTCACTCGCTTCACATCGTCAAGCGACTCAAGATTGGCTTTGAGCGTATTTACATCTTCTTCGTCTATATCGTACTGCACGTATACCGACATATCTACCCTATCGCGAATCTCCGATACGCTATCAAGCAAAATGTTTCGAGACATCATCGTCATCATTATGACAAACAACGTCAGCGTCATCATGGCGGTCGCAGCAATAGTAAGCCACGCGTTACGACTAAAGTTGTTGACGCCGTAACGGCACATTCGTATGAATGTTAGCCATTGTCTACGACGACGTTTTTTAAGCGCAAATGTTCGCGCATCTACTTTACCACCCCGACTCATTGCTTATAGCTCCCCGATACTTGATCACTGGTGATTTTACCGTGCTCTAGCGTAATTACTCGTCGCTTGAGCTTGTTCACGATCTCGACGTTATGTGTCGTTAATAGTACGGTCGTGCCATAGCGATTAATTTTTTCGAGTAATTTTACGATATCCCAACTATGGCGCGGGTCGAGATTTCCCGTAGGCTCGTCGGCAATAAGGATTTTTGGCTGCCGCACGATAGCACGCGCAATAGCTACGCGTTGGCGCTCTCCACCAGATAACTGCCGAGGGAAACTCTTCTCTTTGCCAGACAGTCCCACCAGCTCTATAACTTTTGGTACTGTTGCTTTGATTTCTCGGCTGGTCATGCCAGCAATCTCGAGTGCAAATGCCACATTTTCGTAGACAGTACGCTGCGGAAGCAGCTTGAAGTCCTGAAACACTACGCCAATTTTGCGACGAAGCAGTGGAATATGCTTATCTTTAAGTGAATCGTAATCGATTCCGCCAACCACTATCTTGCCGCTGCTCGGCTTCTCTTCTCTGGTGAGAAGTTTGAGTAAGGTAGATTTGCCCGCGCCGCTCGTTCCCACCAAAATCACAAATTCTTTTGGCTCAATATGCAAACTCACGCGATTGATAGCTGGCTTCGCGGTTTTGCCGTATGTTTTTGTTACCCTATCTAGAAGAATCATTACTATACATAGTACAGCATAAGCACTGCACCCCGCAACTCACTCGCCAAACATTTAGTCTGCGTCGTATCCAGCGGGAGCTGGAACGCGAGATGGAAATTTACGACGATGCCACGCCATCAGCCGCTCAAATGCGATCGATGCGTATGGTATATTACCAGCAATCAAGCCGCTCCCAAGTCTCCATGGCCCCCATCCCATACTGCGCGCTGTCACTAGCAGTATCACAAAAAATACCAAGAAAAACACACCGTGCACAGTACCCGCCATACTCACCGCTATATCCGCCCCTGGCATACCCAGCCTACGAGATACAATGGCAGATATTAGCAGTGTCCAGCCCACCGCTTCCACAATAGCCGCGAGGCGAAATAGCATCCACGCGTCCGCATCTGAAAACCAGTGAGTTTTATCATATATGTGCTGTAGCTTTGCCTTCATACTTACATTATACATATTTGCTTATTACTATTTTAAATGATATAGTATTGTTCATGACCACTCCCAATAAACTTATTCTGCCGCAAGAAACCTTCTCGGGCACACCAAACGCAAATACATCGGTGAGCGCAACAATATTCGAAGACAGCAGTATAGTCTATGTAACCAAAACTGGAGACACTACTGCAACTCATGCCATCGACTCAGAGTCAGGGCGTATACTTGAACCTGGTGAAGAGCTACGAGGCCACTATACGAGACGTGTCATGGCTATGATAGCTGCTAGAGAAATTGACGGAGCGACATTTTGGACCGCCTACGCTACTTCTGAATTACCAAACCCGTCCGACCCTTCTCCATTGTTCGAAGGATTATCTAAAGCTTCGAGACACTAAACGCTCGAGTGGTCTAGCCACGACTCGATAAATCCGTCGATTTTACCATCGAGCACTGCTTGCGGATCTTTTTCTTCATATTTAGTGCGAGTATCTTTAACTAGGCTATACGGATGCAGTACATAATTACGAATCTGAGATCCCCAATTTGCACTTGCGCCCGCTTGAAGGTCGCTCACAGATGCAGCATGTTGTTCGTGCTGAAGCTGCGCGATTTTAGAGCGCAAGATCTTAAGCGCTGTTTCTTTATTTTGTATCTGACTTCGCTCATTTTGAATCGCCACAACAATGTTTGTTGGCAGATGTGTCACGCGCACCGCACTATCGGTTGTATTGACTGACTGGCCACCATGGCCGCCCGCTCGCTACACATCAATTTTGAGGTCTTTATCTTCGAGTACTACTTCGTCAGGCGCATCGATTTGCGGCAACACTTCCACCAATGCAAAACTCGTCTGTCGTAGGTTGTCACTGTTAAACGGGCTGAGGCGCACTAATCGATGTACCCCATTTTCACCGCGAAGCTTACCGTAGGCATAAGGCCCCGTGATCTCAATAACGCTCGTCTTTACACCCGCCTCTTCTCCTGCAGAACGTTCAATGCTCACCGTGCTCATATCAGATCGCTCCGCCCAACGTAGATACATACGCTCAAGCATTTCCGTGAAATCTTGCGCGTCTGTACCCCCTACCCCGGCACTCAAGCGCAATATAACATTATGGTCATCAAACTTTCCGTTAAACCTCAAGGCTTTTTTGAGCGTATCGAGCTGCTGTTCCATCGCTGCAACCTGACCTTCAAACTCACCGAGTAGACTGTCATCGTCGAGCTCCATAAGTTCATGAATATCTTGAATCTGGGCCTGCAGCGTGAGCCAGGGTGACACGAGCGTATCAACTGCGGCAAATTGCTTATTTACTGTCGTAGCATGTGCGGGGTCGTTCCATAGCTCTGGACGCGCCATCTCAGCTTCTAGCGCATCACGACGAGCCTGCTGCGACGTGATATCAAGCTTTTCGTATGCCTGAGCGAACTGCGCTTCGAGTACGTCTAGGCGTTTTTGTAGCGGCTGCACGGCTACTTCTCTACAACTTTACTACTACTAGTCTTTGATGGTACCGTGCCTGCAGCGCCACTAGCCAGTAGTTGTGCAGCAGAACTATCAAGGCGTGCCAATCTTCTGACCAAAAACGGATGACTACTGAATGTCTGGGTAAACCTGTTGAAATAATTGCTTGTCATATACACCTGCCACTGCCTGGCAACTTCGTTAAATGAGCGGGCAACGTCCGGCCCTACGTGCACACCGATGAGTGAAGATTTAACTTGCTCGTTGTTGCGCAAATAGCAGAGTGCCAAACGGTCTGCGGTGTACTCCGCGCGTCGACTCCAAAAGTCGAGTAACCAACCATTTACCGCACCGACAACTGGCACAAGACGTAACATCCCAAGGTATGTACTGATCTTTGTGTGATGATACTTGACATGCCCCATCTCGTGCACCACTACTGCTTTGAGTTGGTCGTGCGTGAGCCAGCGAATAGCTCCCGAGTGCAGCACAATAGTGTACGGCGAGGCAAAGCCAAATGCATACGCATTGATGACTGGGTCTTGTGTCACCATAATTTCCACTCGCGGCATCTGCAAGTCACTCGCGACAGTATTGCTCCACTCCCGCAGCCAAGCGTAGTCGCTATATTCAACCTGCAACGCATTGCCGAGCATCTGTTGACGCATCATTCGCACGAGCGTGAGAATAACCGCCAATAACAATATAGCGACAATACCAAAGCCGATAGCATTACCGATAAAATCAGCCGCTGGGTCGGTTGCGGCGTATTCATCTACTATTTCCTCTCCGTACAGCACCGAGGCAACACCCGTAAAAAACACTCCTGCCATAATAGCTAACGAAGCAAATATGCCTGCGCCAAGCACCACAAAGTCGCTCGAACGTCGTGCTTGGCGTACCGCGATGTGCGCTTCGGCTTTCTGAGTTGTCTTAGGTTTACGCTCCATATGTGCTTACTAGTATATCAGTTATAGTGCCGTGACGGCAGCGATAAACTGATCTCCACGGTCTTTATAATCTCGAAACATACCGAAACTCGCGCACGCCGGGCTCAGTATCACTACGTCACCAGGTTGAGCTGCAGCACGAGCATGACGCACTACTTCTGACATACCACCCGAGACAATCTCGTAGTCGGCTACACCCTCTCGCGCAAATGTTGCCGCAATAGTATCGGCCTCGGCACCAATCAACAAAAGTTTTCGAATATGCACATCTTGTAGCGCATGCGCAAGTTCTGTAAAATCAGCACCTTTTGAGGAGCCGCCGAGGATCATAACTTTCGGCTGTGAAAACGCATAAGCGGCTGCACTTGCACTGCCCGGTGTCGTGGCAATGCTGTCATCATAGTATTGAACTCCTAATTTTTCTGCGACAAATTTGAGTCGGTGCGGTAGCCCGGTAAATGAACCCAGCCCCTGAGCGAAAGCTTCGTTTGACACGTCGAAGTTGAGGCAAATGCTCATGGCCGCACATGCGTTTTCCACGTTAAACACTCCTGGTAATTTTAGTACATCTGTCGGACAGATTTCACGACCTTTCGTCGTTATAAACATGCCTGCACACGCATACACAGTCTCCATGTGTTCATTTGCATTGTCTTCATTTGCGTATTTTGCTGCTCGCGCGGTAAACTCTGGCATATTTTTGGCAATCGCATGGCTCCACTCGTTACGCGGATGATACACACAGGTGTCGCTACGCGTCTGGAACTTTACAATATTAGCCTTAGCTTCGAGGTATTCTGCAAAATCCGCATGCACATCGAGGTGGTCCGCTTCAATATGCAGCACCGCCGAATGGTGTGGTGAGCGCTCGATATCCCAGAGTTGAAAACTACTGAGCTCATACACTACCATGTGGTCCGCTTCGATGCTACCTAGCACCTCGAGAGCGGGTGTACCGATATTGCCCACAAGATGCACAGTGTAGCCTGCTGCACGTAAGATACCAGTGATAAGGCTGCAAGTAGTACCTTTACCTTTACTGCCGGTTACCCCGATGATTGGCGCAGGACATTGCAAGAAAAACTCATTTGTCGCCGACCATACCTTGGTACTGGTATGAAGTTTGGTTGGCGCTAAACCTGCAGTTCGAACCACAAGATCAAACTCATCGAGCGTACTAAGTGCATTTTCACCAAGGATTGTCTTCGCGCCCGCAGGTAGCTCTCGCCCTGGTGTAGTTTGCTCGTCAACAATAGTTACATCGTCGCCACGCGCCGTCCAATAACGGTAATTCTGGGCGCCTTCGATACCATATCCGACGACTGCAACTTTCATTGTTTCCTCCACTTTCCCTATGTGCGATATTTATGTGTATAGCTGAGCGAGCGTGCGACTAAGTTCATTAATTTCTTCTTTTTCGCCGCTACCAACTGCTGCAAGCACCCAGGTATCTGCATTAATAAATTCTCGAGCTGTTTCGATCATACACTCGCGTGATGTATTTGTGATAGAGTCTGGCACTTTTTCGTAGTCTTTGACGACGCCGTCTCCAAAATATCGTGCTGTGTAAAAATTGCTAATCTGCGAAACTGTTTGCGCGCCCATTTGGTGCCTACCCAGTGCGTATGATTTAGCGGCATCTATTTCGGTCTGCGTCACCTTGCCATCAAGTACCTGGCGCATTTGATCGTAAATGATTTCAAATAATTCTTTGGCTGATTCTTGGTTCACCTGGCCACCGAAGTCCCAGCTACTTTCATAAAAACTCGCTGCCGTATCACTAAAGATATTGTACGATACACCTTTTTTTCGAGCCGTGCCGAAAATACGTGAGTGCATCGTCCCCGTTAGGAGATGATTGAGACATGCCATTGCATCAAGCTCAGTGTCACTCAGTACGCGTGGCACAATATTCGACCAACCAAACGTAATGTTAGAAGCCTCTTTGCGGCGTATTAAGCTTGGGTTTGCAGTGTGCAGCTCGTCGTGAGGTACCGCAAAGTGCTCCCCTTTCGGTAAATTCCACGCTTCTAATTGCCGACGAATTTCGGTCTTGCGACCATGCAGCTTGCCGGCGATAACAAAACGCATGTTGTCACTCGTATGCGTACGGCGATGATGCTCGCGCACATCGCGAAGTGTTACGTGCGGGATTGTTTTAATACGTTGACTAAACGTCAGGACATCTTCGCCTAGTAGTTGCTGCGCTTTTGGCCAAAGCAAACGGATATGGTTGTTAAGATAACCCGTAAGCTCACTTCGCACGTTGCCTTTTTCAGCCGTGAGCTCATCTTCGTTAAACTTCGGTTGGCAAATCGATACTTCCTGTAGCTTGAGTATCCGTTCCCATTCAAAATCAGCGCAGTCGGCCATATAGACCATCGAAAGATCACTAGTAAATGCATTGTGATACGCACCATTTTTAGTGAACTCCGACTCAAACTCATGCTCGGTCTTAAACTGAGCATTCGCACCAAATGCCATATGTTCCATGAGGTGCGCCGTCTCGTAAATGTCCTTGTGTTTGACGTACCTGTTACCAGCGCGGAATTGAAACTCAAAGCTCATCACTGTCGCGCCGGGCACGTCTATTAGTAGTCCGCGTGCTCCGTTTTTTAAACGGATCTCTTCGACTGTATGTTTCATCTATCCTCGCTCTTACTTACGGTTCTTTTTACGATTTTGGCGCTGGGCTTTTTTCTTCTTGCGAGCTTGGTTTTTCGTGCGATTTTCATCACTTTCAGTTTTCGCCCTTTTGATACTTGTATCAAAGTCTTCGTCACCTGCGCGATTTACACCACCAGCAACTTCATTGACACCCTGTTCTACAGAGCCCTCAGCAAGTTTTGTCAGCTCGGTATCATATTCTTCATCGGCTTGCGCTGTCACGTCACTTGGGCGCACATGGGTCAAGACCTTCAGTACTTCATCGCGCAGGGTAGCCTGCAAGCCTTCAAACAACTTCTGTGATTCCACACGATACTCTACTAGTGGATCGCGCTGTCCGACGCCACGCCAGTGAATACCCTCGCGGAGGTGCTGCATGTTTTCAAGATGCTGCATCCAAAGTTGGTCGAGCACTTCCATGTAGACTTGTCGTTCAACTTTTCGTAGTACTTCTGTTGTCAGGTCTTTTTCGCGACCGGCGTAAAACTCATCAACAGCCTCTTTGGCGAGCTCGTAGCGGCGCTTATCACGCTTCTCGGCACCAATTTCTTTGATCTTTTTTTCGTCAATCGGAAACACTACTTCAAATTCTTCGGCAAACTTCTTGTTGTTTTTTGCAGGGACAACAGTGAGACTACGCACAGCATCGGCAACAAGACGTTCAATTTCGCTCTTAATATCATCGCCCTTAAGTATCTTGCGGCGAATAGTATATACAACTTTTCGGTGGCGATTGATAACATTGTCGTATTGAACGACGTTTTTGCGTGTATCAAAGTTGTAGCCCTCGACACGCTTCTGTGCTGCTTCGAGTGTTTTCGAGACAGTCTTATTCTGGATAGGCATATCGTCATCCACACCAAGTCGGTCCATAATACCGGCGATTCGCTCACCTTGGAATATGCGCATCAGATCATCTTCTGTCGACACGTAGAACTGTGTTTCACCAGGGTCACCCTGACGTCCACCACGTCCGCGAAGCTGGTTGTCGATACGTCGTGATTCGTGACGTTCAGATCCAATCACTACGAGACCACCAAGTTCTTTTACGCCTTCGCCAAGCTTAATGTCCGTACCACGACCGGCGATGTTAGTTGCCAGTGTAATAGCACCTTTTTGGCCAGCTTTTTCAACAATAGCCGCTTCTCGTTCGTTGTTCTTGGCGTTCAGAAGTTCGTATTTGACGCCCTCTTTATCTAGCCAGCCCGCAATCAGTTCGTTTTTTACGATAGAACCAGAACCAACCAACACCGGTCGACCCTGTTTGTGGTATTCCTGGATAGCATCTGCAACAGCCTTGAGCTTCGCTTTTTCTGTTTTGTAGATCAGGTCTTGCTTGTCGATACGTGCAATCTGCCTGTTGGACGGTATCTGTACAACATCGAGGCTATAAATCTGATGAAATTCTTCGAGCTCGGTAAAGGCTGTACCTGTCATACCGCTGAGCTTGCCATATAGGCGGAAGAAATTTTGGAACGAAATAGTCGCAAGTGTCATGCTTTCTGTCTGCACGGCGACTGCTTCTTTGGCTTCGATTGCCTGGTGAAGACCTTCGCTGTAGCGGCGGCCATGCATCAAACGACCAGTGTGCTCGTCGACGATGATCACTTCGCCGTCACTGGTGACAACATAATCTTTGTCGCGCTTAAACAGCGCCTGGGCACGAAGTGCCTGATCCATGTGGTATACCGATCGCACGTTGTCAGGAAGATAGAAGTTCTTAACACCAAGCATCTTTTGTACTTTCTCAACACCTTGGTCGCTCAGTGCAACACTTTTGCGCTTTTCATCGAGGATGTAGTCGTCTGGAACTAGTTTGGCAGCAATCTTCGAGAATGTGAGGTAACTTTCTGGGTTTTCAGCTGCAGGCGCAGAGATAATGAGAGGAGTACGAGCCTCGTCAATAAGGATAGAATCGACTTCGTCCACAATCGCAAAGTTAAGTTCGCGCTGACGTAGCAAATCTTCATCGTTCACCATGTTGTCGCGCAAGTAATCAAACCCGAACTCATTGTTTGTGCCGTAGGTAATATCAGCGGCATACGCTTCTTTACGACTCACTGGGCGAAGTTTTCGCAGCTTCACATCTTCGTGCGCTTCGTTGTCATATTCTGGATCGTAGATAAACGATGCATCGTTAACAATAACACCGGTACTGAGACCCAAAAAGTGATACAGCTCGCCCATCCAGCTCGCGTCGCGCTGAGCCAGATAATCGTTGACAGTGACAACATGGACGCCTTTTTCTTCAAGTGCATTTAGGTAGACAGGTAGCGTTGCTACGAGCGTCTTACCTTCACCTGTTTTCATCTCTGCCACATTGCCGTCATGCAGTACAATACCGCCGATAAGCTGTACATCGAAGTGACGCATGCCGAGCACTCGCTCACTGGCTTCACGTACCAATGCAAATGCATCTGGCAAGATGTCATCGAGTGTCGTCTTTTTCTTAGCAGTCAGTCGCTTTTTCAGTACGTCTGTCTGCTTTGTCAGCTCCGCGTCTTTGAGCTTTTTATATTTCGGCGCTAATTCTCCGATAACTTTCGCTCTTTTTTCGAGCACTTTAACAGCCCGCTTTTGCGGGTCTCCGAAGACTTTCGTCAATACTTTTTGTCTACTTACCATTTAAGCAATCCCTCACTTCCAGAAAATTCCAGCATTTAACTCCTATTTATTATACGAGCAAGTGGTGAAAAATTAAAGAGTAAAGTGGTGTCTCACACCAAAATACTACTGGGATTCGCGCGCAAAGCTACGTTTAAACTTACCGAGGACTCCACGGTCTTCTGTGTGCTGCTCTTTGTATTTAGCTAACTGCGCATGTAGCTTGGCTTCTACTATATCCACGGCAGCCAAGACATTTACTGTCGAATCTTTGGCGGTGAGCGTTTTTTCTGGTAGATGCAGCACTACGTCGGCTTCGTACTTATTGCCGTTCTTCTGGTCGACCTGCATGAGTTTTACCTCTGCCTTGGCGCTTTTACGCGCATGACGCGGCAGAAACCTATCGAGTTTACCTATCTTCTGTTCTACATACTTCTTGGTCTTATCGTCCACGTCGTACTTGATACCAGTTATTGCAATTGGTGAGATCATATCCCTCCTCTTGTTAGGTGCTTGTGCTATTAGTATAGCATTTTTCAAGTGTACTGACTACCTGGAACTGATTCGTACACCAGGATATCTTCGCTAAAAGACGAAAGCGAAATCTAAATTATTTCTTTGCCGCCAAGATATGGCCTGAGTACTTCTGGCACTAGTACGTCGCCATCAACTGTCTGAAAATTTTCAATAATAGCAATTGGCCCACGACTCAGCGGTAACGCTGTTGCGTCGTTTGTATGCACAAGCTCGAGTTCACCACTTTCTCGTCGTACACGAGTCTTCAAACGACGAGCCTGATAATCTGTCATGTAGTCGGCAGTATGTGTTTCGCGGTATTTATCCTGCCCTGGCAACCATGCCTCTATATCTACGCCACGCGCATTTGGCTTACCGATATCTGCCGTGCACTTAAGGAGCACCTGAAACGGAATGCCAAGTAGTGACATCAGTTTCTCCTGAATAGCCACCATAAATAGATGTTCTTCCAGGCCAGCATCCGCCACGCCGAGACTTTCCATTTCGAGCTTATCAAACTGGTGCATTCTGAACATACCTTCCATATCTTTGCCGTACGTTCCTGCTTCTCGACGAAAACTCGTTGCATACCCTACATAACGAATCGGGAGCGTCGCCTCATCGAGTACTTCATCGGCATGCATACTGCCAAGCACATGCTCAGCACTTCCCTGCAGCCACAGGTCTTCATCTTCAATCTTGTAGCGATCGTCGCGCGGCTCGAGCCTATCCATCGCATCATACAGATCCGTACGTATCATGAGCGGAGGCAGCACGGGTGTAAACGGCTTATTGCTTACCGAAAGATTGTTATCCCGGATAATCTCGTCTATGAAATCTTGGTCGCTCAGTGTATCTGTAACGAATTGTATGATAGCAAATTGCAATTTCACCAGATCACCCTTAAGGTACGCAAATCGCGAACCTGCAACTTTTGCCGCCCGCTCTTTATCGAGCCAACCTTTTGCTTCGGCTATTTGGGCATGATTTTTTGGCGTAAAATCAAACTCAGTCGGTGAGCCGATCGTTTTTGCGATAACATTTTCATCTTCGCTCGCACCAACTGGCACATCAGCAAGTGCCATGTTTGGTATCTTTTTAAGCAGCGCGCTAAACTCTTGCTCGACTGCGGTCAATTGAGGTTCGATTTCAGCCAGCTCAGCCTTAATCTGCTTACCTTCATCGATTTGAGATTGCTCTGGCCTGCCGCCCTTCATCTTGGCCGCATTAAGATTTCGTTTCTCGCGCAGTTCATCTGCATGTTGTTGCAATATGCGGCGAGCATCGTCGAGCTTCAGGAGTGCTGTGACAGAAATATCCTTATAGCCTTTTCGTTCAGCATTTTCTTGGACGTGCTCGGGGTTTTCTCGTATGAAGCGGATATCTAACATATTCTCAGTATATCAGCAGTGGTGGGATTTTATAACTGCAAGCGGTGTGCGCTATACTATAAGCATATGAAAAAACCACTCGTCATCTCACTCATTTCTCTCATAGCACTAGCGGCTGCTGGTGCTGGTGCATACTTTATGTTTTTCACCACAGAAGCTCAGGCGCAGCGCATTGCAGATAGCACCATACAGGCGGCAGTAAACCAGCAGGAAGCGAGCTTCAAAGCGAACGGCGCGCCCGAAAACAGTGACGCGTTTTATAGTGCTGCAGCACAACGCAATTACCGTCTCTCGAACTTCACGCAAGACGGCGACACATATTACGCACTTTATTTATTCACCGACGAACAGTCTCCGCTCTATGCGCGCATCGCCGTGTCGAGCGGGAGTGTCTCTGCTTTCTCCACCGGAGATAAGCTTGGTGCGGTGCCCGCGAAAGACGGAGAAGAGGACGTTGCCTCGATAGATAGCGATGAGTTTTGCTTATCCCGTGATGATCTTGCCTTCATTGACTCAAAAAGCCTATACGCGAGAAAATTTAGAGCAGCAACGATGATTTTCGCCAACGACACTACCACCGAATATGCTGGCCAAGAAAACGGCAAAAGGTTACTCGATCGCATTGCAAACTTTTACGACAAGTCCTCTACCAAAGATTACAGCTTTATCGTACAAGGCTACCTCATTGCCAAGGCAGATACGGTTGAGCAACGCACGCAAGTTACTCAAAATAGAGCTACAAAAATTCAGCAGGAGCTCGTCGACCGAGGCGTATCAGAAGACCGCATCTCGATCGAAGAGCCCCTCGCCTATCCAGAAGATAGGCCTATCGATAGCGCAAATGAACGCTATATCAATATCGAAGTCGTTAACAACTGCAACTCTTAGTAAGAGCTATTCGGTTCGTAGCGCTTCAATAGGGTCAAGCTTCGCGGCTTTTCGTGCTGGCAAGATTCCCGCGCCAACCGACACAAGCATGAGCCCGATTATGACTGCCGCAAAAGTCCACGGCTCAAATATCAGTAGATTGGTTTTTTCTCCGAGTGTCAATACGTCACGAATCCAAGGGTTTGCCGCGGTACCCACTGCAAATGCCAGTCCAGATCCTATCGCACCACCAAGAAAACCAATCCACGCCGCTTCTATCTTAAACAATCGACCGACATCGCGACGTCGCATGCCGAGTGCTTTCATGAGCCCAATCTGCTGCGTGCGCTCGAGCACACTGATGTACTGCGTATTGATGATACCGAATATCGACGTCAACACTGCAAGCGCGCCAAAGCCAATCAAAACTCCCTGCAAGACATTGATAAACTGGAAAATGAAACTCATCAAGTCTTCAGCGGTCTGTGCATCATACCCCTGATCATTAATATTCTTCTTAAGATCCTCCACTGCGTCTTCGCTAGTTGCAAGTACAGTTGCGGCCATGTAGGCGTTTTCTATTGGGGTACCCTGCTGTGCGTACTGGTACATTTCTTTTACAACATCGTTAGATGCCTGAAGACTGCTTTGTCCGCTCAGTGCGGCAAGATCAGATTTTTTCGTCACCCCTACAATTTTTAGTGAATACGTTTTGTCCTGGAGGCCCCCTGCAGCTGCTACAGGCGATACAACGATATCGACTGTCTGGCCTATTGCCGCCCGTGCACTCTCAAAACCAAGCACTTCACGGTAGCTATCTGGAATAACAACGGTCTCGCCTGTGACGTTATCGCCATTTCCAGCCAAATATTCTTGTTGAATTGTCCCCAAGAATGCCTCGACGGTAGTCTGGTACTTCTTCTCACCTTGACGCGTCACATACTTCGGGGTTACGTTGTACACAGGAGTTACAGACTCTACATTGTCCAGCTCAGTGATCTTATCGATATCAGCTTGTTCGAGCAGCTTCAGACTAAACCCACCGCCAAACGACATCGATGGAGTATCATCATATTCTTGTGGTCCAGAAACACTGCCCTGCGTATCTTGTTTTGGCTGCACATACAGTTCCCGAACATTTGTATTACTACTTACGATATCCCCGGCGTATTCTCTACCGCCAGTTCCCGCAGCAAGGCTGAGTGTGATCGTAAATGCGCCCACACCAATTGCAAGACTAGTGAGCAACGTACGCGCTTTGGCATTTTTTAAACTTCGCCCGGCTCGACGTATAGTATCGCGTAAACGCATTATTGGATCCTCCTAGGGGCTGGTTTTGTTACTTCCTTTTTGCGTGGCTCAGAAATTGATTCAATCTTGCCATCTTTGATACGAACTTCAATATCGCACTTTGCCGCCAAGTCTGCATCGTGAGTAACTATGATAAGCGTCATACCGTTGCGTTTTGCATACCCGAACAACAAATCTTCTATCACGTCGCCTGTCGTGCTGTCGAGATTTCCAGTAGGTTCGTCGGCAAAGAGCACTTCTGGCTCGTTAACAATCGCGCGAGCTACGGCGAGCCGTTGTTTTTGTCCGCCAGAAAGATTTTTGGCCTTTGATTTAATCTTATCGCCGAGCTCTACCGCCTCTAAAGCGGCGGTAACTTTTTTCTTACGCTCTGCGTGCGAAACACCTGCGATTTCAAGCGGCAAGCTCACGTTGTCAAAACACGTTTCATTTGCTTGCACGAAAAAAGACTGAAAAATAAAGCTCATCTTTGTGGCACGAAACTTATCAACTGCCTTTGTCTTGAGCTTCAAGATATCTTCGCCGTTGATGATAACTTCGCCGACCTGAGGACGATCTAGCCCGCTCATCGCATGCATCAACGTCGACTTACCACTCCCAGATTTGCCCAAAATCGCAACGCTTGCGCCATCTGGTATCGTGAAACTCACGTCGTCGAGCGCAGTAAATGTGTGTTGCTTTTTCCCATAGGTCTTTGTCAGACTTTTTACTTCTATCATGCGCCTCCTTTTATACTGGTTCTATTATATCTGCCGAGAGCAATACCATCAAGATAACCCCAAGCACGACGCGGTACCATATGAATACAGAATAGTCGTGCTTAGCTATAAACTTGAGTAGCCAGTCTACCGCCGCATAAGCAACGAAAAACGTCACTACGGTAGCCAGGATTGTGGGTCCCCAGCCGACACCATTACTAATCTCGTCGAATTGCGTGACAGTCTGCAAAATTGCCGCGGCAACTAACGCCGGTATACTCAAAAAGAACGAGAGTCTCGTGACGGTGACACGGTCGAACCCCCGTAGTAATCCTGCCGACATCGTAGCACCAGATCGTGACACACCTGGTATGAGTGCCAGACATTGCGCTACACCAATGATAAGCGTGTCTTTCCAAGTGGTATCTTGCTCGCCACGATTTTGCTTAGCGGCGCGGTCCGCAAACCACATCACCGCACTCCACGCGATCAATGCACCTGCTACAAACCATAAGCTTCGCAGCACTCCTTCGATCTCATCCTTAAAAAGAAGTCCTATGACGCCAATTGGTATCTAACCTATCAGCACAGCCCAGCCAAACTTGTACCACGCGCCAAATATCTCTACGAAGATATATGACAGTTGCAAGCACAGCGCCAACCTGGATGATGGCTGTGAACGCCGTGACGCTCGGATCATCGATCTGATACCCAAGTAGTTTTTCTGCAATCGTAAGGTGTCCAGTGCTCGAGACCGGCAAAAATTCGGTCACTCCTTCTATCACACCCAATAGCACCGCGTGCCACCACTCCATATCTCTACAGGCCCCTCTCGTATTTTTCTCGTATTAGTATAACATGCACACTAGTTATCGTCGGTTGTCTCAAGCGCAACGCAAGGGAGCTCTTGGTCGGCTCTACCAGCGACAGTGTCACCACTGAGTGTCAAAACGGTCGCTTGTTCGTATTCAATGTCACTTTTACTTTCAGCACCGCACGCATTCGGCGCCTTAAGTGTCAGGCTTTTCATCACGCCGAGCGAAACATTTGAATCATCATCTACTGAAACTACCGCGCTACTGATTGCTGCAGCCGCAGCATATACAGATGAGCCGCTGAGTGACATGTCTACGGAGTCAAAACGTCCACTAAGAGCAATCTCCGCACCTTTGTTGGCAACTATTTCAAACGGAGCCCGTGTAGTATCTGCCTCATAGGTCACATCTGCGTCGCCAACGTCAAGCGCCGAAAGTTCTGGACCGTAAATAGTGACTGTACTCTGGCTTGGCGCACAATCATCGAGCCACGAACTACACGAACTTGCTGGCAGCTCACCAATTTTAATTGTAGTAGTGCGACCGCTTTTTGCTACTTCTAAGGGAAGTTTAACGGTTTTGTCCAAATGGAGCGTCTGCACCTCTGCATACGGTGCACCTTCAGAAACATTGTAGCGGACTATACTGTTAGTATTATCTATGCGTAGTTTATCGGACCCTTCTAGCTCAGGGAGACTCTCGCGTCGTACAACTGTGTGCTCAGCAACTTTCTGCTCTGATTGATTAGCTCCATACGCGAGCAGCCCCAGACTACCAGTAAAGCTCAATATTCCAGCAGCGATAGTACATGCACTCACGACAATAAGTGTTTTCGAGGCTTTCCATGCAGCGACCATGTAGACCAATACCGCTGCAAGTACAGCGAGCAGCACTCCACTTACTGCGCCAACTATGAGCGCAGCCATAAGTGCATCGCTTGACATCCAGTTATCTGCGCTAAACGTAGGAATACCTGCAACAAGTGCAACTGCTACTGTTGCCAGTGCGCCAAATAGCACACCGAGAAGCCCTATCACACCGACGATACGGAGTAACACAACAAGTGGCTTTTTGTGCACAGGAGTCTTTTCAATATCGTAGCTACTTTCAGCCTGAATGTTTTCGAGTGATGTATTTTTACCACGCATCTGTAAACGCTCGGCAGCCGTACGCGCCGCTGGTATCGCAATCCAAAACAGTACATACACAAGCAGCATCGTACCTAGCGACGCAAATGCCAGGACAACAAACGCAATCCTGTACCATACCACGTCAACATTGCTATACGCGGCTAATCCTGCCAGCACACCACCAACCATGCCATTTTGCTCGTCACGAAGTAAACGTTTTTTATTTGACCCTGTAAATGCCTGTCCGGGTTCATCGGTAAATTCACCGGGTGCGCCAAGCCTGTTTCTGAGAGCAGCTATATCAGCCGAAGTAATGACTTTTTCTCCGGACACGCCGCGCTCACTCAGCAGCTCCATCATGCGCGCTTCGATTTCGCGCAATGTATCTTCGTCTGCAGATAAGGCTTTTTCGATTCCTGATACATACGTCTCGAGTTCTTTTTTTGCACCAATCTCTATGTTATATGGTATTGCCGCGAGGTGAATTCGTGTAATTTCTTTCATGATTTATTCTCCTATAACTTCTTAAGCGTTTTATTAAGCGCTGCTATTTTATCTGTTACATTATTCATCACGTCTAGGCCAAACTGGGTAACCTTATAGTATTTACGCGGTGGACCTTGCTCGCTCTCCTGCCATTCATGTGCTAATAATCCATCTTTTTGCAGGCGGCTCAGCAGCGGATAAATTGTACCTTCAACCACTACTAGCTCTGCGTCACTCAGGCGTTTTATGATGTCGCTCGTATACTTTGGCTCGTGCGAACATACTTTCAGTACACAGTAAGCCAAAAATCCCTTGCGTAGCTGAGTAGCAAGCTGCTCCGCGTAGCGTTCACTCTCGTTCATACGCCATATCCTTTCTTGTCATTATGTCGTGAAAGTTTCTGTGTCATAGTTCTATGTTATACAAGGTACTATGAAAAGTCAAATACTTACTACAAAAACTGCACGGATATACTCGTGCAGTTTTTTTCAACCTATTTAGTGGCGCTTGGAGCCGCAGCTACCAGCCACCACCACCACCACCGCCGCCGCCGCCACCAGACGACCCCCCACCACCAGATCCGCCGCCCGACGAACTGCTTGCCGAAGTATATGAAGTAGCTGTATTAAAGCTACTGAGTGCCGACGACATAGCCACTGCAGTAAACGCGGCGTTTGAATTGCCCGCATACCAGTCAGGTTGCTGCTGGAGTGATTCATAGTAGCGACCCAGCTGTGCACCCCATTCTTTTTCTTGACCAAAAAGTATGGCATACGGCAGCACTTTCTCGTACAACTTCACGAGCTTTTCTGGTGATTCTTTCGACACGCCACCAACCTTTTCGGCCGTTTCTGGTGCTTGAAGCATTTTTAAGCGCTCCTGTTCAGCTACGCCAATATACAGCTTCAGCCCTTCTAGATAGCGACGGAGCGTTAGTCCTTCGTCGGTCAGTGGCCATAGAGTACGTCCAAGTGCGTAGACACTTACCGCCAACAACAACAGTACCGGCGACAGTGTTATCAGTGAAAATGCGAACATCCACCAAAATAGCTTCGTGAACCATTTGGTTTGTTCTGGCTTCTGCTGCCGCAAGCCGTACTCCCCTCGCACTAGTTTGCGTAGTTTTTCTGGATTGTCTTGCATGCGTGTGTATAGCGAAGTATTGTTGCGCAATTTTTTCATTTCGAGCTTTTGCCCCACGTTCACTTCATTCTCAAATAAATCTCGCAGCAACTCTTGCTCTTCTGGCCGCAGCGACGTGATATCTTTAACTATCTCGAGCGTATATTCGGCAGGCATCCATGCTGATTTTTCTTTTGTCTCGTAAATTTTGAGGTAATGCCTCACCGCCAAATCGATCAGCTGAGCCGACAAAACGGTGCGCGGTGCATCAAGCACCTCCGCGCTTGTCGTCACGCTCGCCGAACTTGGCGGAATGTATTCAGGGACAACCGTGCCAATTTCTCGTTTGCGATTTTTCCACGATGACCAGCGCACCGAGGCGTATATCATCAACCCAAGACCCACCACGCCAGTTACAATAAGACCAATGATCCAGATGTTCGCGAGTCGTTCTGCGAGCGACTGTTCGTACGGCGCAAATGTACCACTAGTAAACCCGAGTGCAACCGTGACATTTTCGCCAGCGAGCAAGCCACCTGCCGACACGCTATAACTTCCCGATTCACCCTCTCGCAGTTCACAGCGATCATCTGCGCCCGCACCGCCTTGGTAGCAAGCAGATTGCCGGTACGCGCCCATTAGTTCATCCGACACTTTCAGCTTTGCGCTAAATTCTCGGATCGGCACCTTCCAGCCAGTACCGTTAAGGTCCCAGTAAAACTCAGCAAGTCCATCGGCTTCTTTTGTGACGTCATGCTGCGTATACGTCAACACGTATGTCTGCTTACCGTGCACATATGTATCTTCATCGCCAATTCGCACTATTTTATTGCCGTTTTCGTCATCGTTCGTCGAATACTCCAAGGACGCACCCGTCTCGTCGGTCACCGACTCGATATTGAGACTTACCCCATGACCGTTGTATTCTTTTGGTATCGCACGCTCTATGCCGCGATTCTGATCTTTCGCAGGGAAATTAGCCATGATAGTTTCGGAGGTACGCAGTGTTGAGCGCTTTTCTTTATCACGAGCAAGTTCAAGCTTCATATCGTAGCGAGTAATTTCAAAATCGTTCACTGCGGCCTGCGTCGCGCTAGATGTCAATAATACGCTCGCAACCAAAGTAGCTACAAAAAGATATATCAGCTTCATCGCTGCGCCTCCGAGTAGAGACTAACATGCGCGAGTAACGCGCGAGTAAACTCATCGAAATGAAGACTAGTCTTTTCGCTCACCACACCCTCAGCTGTCATGTTATCTTCGCCTACGCTCAGAGCTAGCACCGGTGAAGTAAGCACAACTGCCCCGACATGAGCGAGTACAGGTCGCAACTGTGACTGCATAACCAATGTCTTGATTGGTCCGGTAGAAATACCTCCGATAGCGACAGGCTTAGCTCTGAGTACATTACCCGTACTACCTCGGCTCAGCCAGTCGATAATGTTTTTTGTGACCGCAGGTATGCCGCGATTGTACTCCGGGGAAACAATCAGTACGCCGTCGCTCTGCAATACCTGATCAGCAACCCGCACGACACTGCTAGGCACATTTGCCTCTAGATCTTCGTTCATGAAAGGTACGTCCCGTAGATCGACCCATGTTGTTTCGGTATCCGCAGGCAAACGTTCTACGAGTACACGCGCTAGTGTAAGATTGTGTGAACTATGGCGTAAACTTCCGACTATAACTGCAAGTTTCATATCGTCTCCCTTATCTACTTCTATTATATAGCAATCTTCTCTTAGTTCTTGATGCGAAAGCGTTTCCATATCAAACCGTCGAGTAGCAGGTGGCTAAAGTAGCCGGTAACCGCGGCACCATAATACACCACTGCTATAGGTAGCAACGTATCGCTGTAGAGTAACGGCACCAACACAATTGGCAGTGGCACGACAAACATAGCCCATTTGGCGTGCGTCCAGCCTCTGTGATGCGCGAGTATTGGCAGCATAGCAATTAGGCCGAGAAACGCCGCAGCAGCAAGATAGCCATTCCATATCAACAGTACGTCGACAACAAACACGAGCCAATAGAAGATATCTTGCGCCTTTGAGTTGGTGTCGACATCTGGAAACAGTGCAAATAACATCGCAACAACAAACACTGCAGCCATAGCTTGCCAGTCGTCGAGCAGCTGCGCATACTCCGCCAAACGCTCAACAGGCACGGCTGTCATCACAAGTGCATATCCAACACCAGCCACTAACCCTCCTGCAATGTGACCTTTGTAATTTGCCACTTACGACCCGCGAATCTTTTTTGCGATTGCATACGCGAGTGAACGTTCGACAGCGCGATGATCTTCCATTGGCCGAGCCGATTTCGGCCATCGCTGGTCCCTGAAGACAGTTTCCTCGAATGTCACAGGTCTATCGTATCGCGGCGTCGCATGCCAATGCACGTGCGTTACCCCTACGGCTGCGCCAAGATTCATGAGACACTGCCAGTTGTAGTTTGCCGGTTCAAACACGTTGCTAACCCGGCGTTCGTACCACTTCGTGCACTCTGCAAAAGTTTGCCACAGTTCGTCTGTCATATCCGCAACATGCGGTATATGATGTTTGCAGCTCACCACACTCTTGCCTAAATATTGCTGATCGTCTTCGCGAAGCACAATCACCCAGTCAATGTTTTCAAACAAAATTAGCCTAGGGTCGTTGTGTGTATTGAGTGCGCAAACCTCACAGTCGCCCACCTACAGCTCCAAGTCAGCATAAATAGCCTTGGTCGTTTCGTCGACTTCGTTTCGCAGTTGCGGAAACGGCACACCTTCCCTCGCAGGAATACCTTCGAGACTCCAGAATACGCGCTCGCTGTAGCCAAGGCCACAGGCCGGTGGCATGCCGTATTCGAGTGCTTCAACATAGTCTATATCGAGCATCTGCGCTTCACTGTCGCCAGCATCTCGCATAGCCTGCTGTTCTTTAAAACGATGCAATTGATCAACTGGATCGTTAAGCTCGCTAAACGCTTTACACATTTCGCTTCCACCGAATACCAGATTGAATTGCTCAGTTAACCGTGGGTCTTGCTGATTGACTTTCGCCAGTGGCTG
>Ga0076292_117_pt1 | contig 24560 bp, 25 predicted proteins | sample RifGroC2_FD_67791 | JGI IMG/M metagenome (GOLD analysis project Ga0076292, IMG submission 67791) | Candidatus Saccharibacteria bacterium GW2011_GWC2_48_9
TCGGTGGGTTCGGTAATTCGGCTGAGGATCTTGAGAAGTGTGGATTTACCAGCACCATTGCGACCCCTTAGCTCAAGGGCTTCGCCTTCGCGTAGATCGATATTGACTTTGTCGAACAGGGGAGTGTCACCATATCCCAAGCTCAAGTTCTTAACATTCACCAGTACGTGCTTACTGCGCGATTCATCGGATTTCATATTCATACGAATATTTTTCGCCTTGAACTTATCGTACTGTGCAGCCACTTTGTAGTTGAGGTTTGAAGCAGATTCTTTGTCTATCCAGAACGTCGGTTTTTCTTTTGCCTGCAGCTCGGAAAGTTCGGCTCGCGAAGTCTCTTCTAAGCGTTTGAATTTCTGGATAAGTGGGCCAGCGGCTTGCGGGTGGCGATGCGTTTTTCGATCATCTCAAAATCGTTCATTTGTGCGCCAGTAGAAACAGCGTTCTGCTTGAGATACGCATCGTAGTTGCCCTTGTAGCTCTTGCTGCTGCCGTCTTTTAACTCAACTATGCGGTCGACTTCGTTAAGCACGTCGCGGTCGTGAGTAATCACCAGCATTGCTTCGCGAGCTGTTTTCATCCACTCGACATACTGCGCTTTGGCAACGTAGTCCATGTGGTTTGTCGGTTCGTCTACAAGTGCCAAGTGCGCGTCGGAGTGCATGATCTTCACCACCTCAGCAAGGCGCTTTTGACCGCCAGATAGCGTACTAAATGGGCGGTGCGCTACGCCTGTTAGCTGAAAATTGTCGAGTTCGCGTTCGATCTGCTCTTCTATCTGATAAAACCCCTTATCGTCAAAACGCATGAGCGCCTGCGTATATTCATCGATAAGCTTCATATCATCTCCCATAGTCGCGGGATATGTTTCGATAATATGCGAGAGGGCAGCGTATTCTGGCAATCCATCCAAGACGTACTGCAGTACAGTGGTGTCGCCCATGTCGTGGTGCTCCTGCGCGGTGGACACTACCGTTACTCCGCGCTTATAGATGATATCGCCAGTGAAATCTTTGTCTGCGCCAGATATAATACCAAATAAGGTGGATTTACCTACGCCGTTACGCCCCACAACGCCGACTTTTTCGCCGTCGTCGATAGAAAACTTGATTCCACTCATCAAGACTTTTGATCCAAAGGATTTTTCGGTGACGGTAATATCGGCGATCATATCTGTTAAGTATAGCATAGACATTGACTACAGGTCACGCTTGTGCTAAAACATGAGTTAATGGATAACGAAAAGCCAAAGGTTGTAGCGCTTTTCCCCGAACACAACGAGGACTTACAAAGACGAATCGAAGATGGTACTGCGCATCGCGAGCAAGCCGACCATCCTACAAACCGCCTCAGGCATATCCTAGGGGTGATTCGGAATCTAGAGGGGCCTGTATCGCAACAGCTCAACCAACACATCGACGAAATGCTAACGGAGGCACCGCACGATGCCAGCACAGACGATGAGACAGATGAGCAAATACTTAAAAGGCTCGACGACTTAATAAACGCACATCCTGCGTTGCAACTTGCGCTACACCTAAGGGGAACACATTCTCAACCCGAAGAGTACAATCCATTCCCAGAGCTATAAGAGTTACAAAAGTGGCTTAAGGCGTGCTGCGGCTCTTTTTGGCATGACCGCAAGAACCGCGTGGCCACCTGATACAGACACGATCTTTGTTGTAGCAATGTGGCGCTGAAACCACTGCACCGAGTCGCGTCCAATAACTTCATCGTCGGTCACCCGCAGTATCACCGTAGGCACGGAAGTTATTTTTATGTGGTCACATTGCCGTTGGAATGTTTGCAGCTGTTGCATCAGATGATACATATTTGCGTTGTACTGCGCCGACTCTTCGCGGCGTGTTTTGAGACGCATCCTCAGCGCATCGTGACTCCAGTAACGCTTACGGCCGTACAAAGTAACGGCGTCGACCAAGTAAGGGTTACGCATTATGCTGAGCACACGCTCAACACCAGCCACGCCAACCGCACGTCTCATAACACGCGGCAACAAGCTCACCAGTGGATGCAAGGAAGAGGCCGGACATACCAGCACCAGTTGCTCCACGAGCTCTTGGTGGCGAGCTGCAAAAAGAAACGCGGGTATCGCGCCATGAGAATACGCTATCACTCGAATCTTTTCACCAGCTGTGCACTGGGCGAGTATTGCCGCTTCTGCTGCTTGTTCATATGCTTCAGGGTTCTCCAGTACAGCTGGGTCGAGCGTACCATCGGCTACTTTGAAGCCTGGCATATCAAGCAAGACAACCTTAGACATATCAAGCCCAAGTTCTCGTGCAAATGGCCCGAGAGGTTGTCCGCCACCACCACTGAATCCATGGAAGAAAAATGTTTGCATATGGGTGTAGCTAGATTCGCTCTGCGATTTCACGAATGTCTTCGCGAAGTTTTGAGAGTGTGAATTTGTTGGTGTCGCCGTCGTAAAATTTTCGAAGCGTTCGAATAGGGAAGTATATCATGAGATAGATGAAAATAGGGATGCGGGCATTTGCGCTTGAAATGTCGTGCGCTTGAAATGTGCGCTCAAATCGCATGACATAATTATAAAAATCTCTTGGCTTGTCTTCTAGCCGGCGAGCCGACATGCCGCCAACCATATGCTGGTCGTATACGACGTGTAAATTCTTTCGAAACAAACTCAGCGCAATATCGATATCTTCATGAAGCAGGTCATCTTCATCTCTGTGCACTAGCTCCTGTATCTGTAACCACGCCGTTTTACGAATAGCCATATTGCTGCCAAACAGAAACGTGTGGTCTTTTGCGGAGTTGTAGAGTGCCTGACGGATGCGCTTGTCGAAGGCCAAGCCTACTTTTGGCATGGGCATGTCGTGATACGCCACAGGTCCCGTCGCCGCAGCGATGGATTTTTTGGCAAAAGTGCGCCGCACTGTATACACCCAGTCGTCACCTAACTTTGAATCAGCGTCGATGCGGCCCATTATTTCGCCCTTTGCAGCCCTAAATCCATGATTTCTCGCAGGAATGAGGCCTTGCTCAGTTTCCTTCAGGAGGCGAATGTGCGCTTCCGGGTGCAGACGCTGCAAACGACGTACGATTTTTGCCGTTGCGTCAGAAGAGTTGTTGTCGACAACAATAATTTCATCTGCGAGCTCTTTTTGCGTCACGCATGAAAGCAAGCATTTCTCTATAACTTTTTCTTCGTTGTACGCCGGAATAACTATCGACAATGTTGGTAACATAACCATAACTTTCGTTTATTATACCACACGACGCGAGCGTGCGACGCGAACTGCCTCTTCAAATCGTTTAGTGAACTGCGTATACGAGAATTCTTCGCCCGCAGCTTTCGCAAGGTGAGAGTACCGTACGGCAATTGCTGGGTCGGCAACGATTTGAACCATAGAGTCTGCGAACCCGGCGGCGTCTGGTGACGCAGTTCGCAAGCCAGCCTGCGCCACACCCTCCGTAATGCGCTCATCGCAATATAGTACGCCTCGGAAGCGGCTCAGGGACTCTGCTATCACCACTGGCTGATTGTCAAAATGATATGAGCTAAGCACCGTAAAAGACGCGTCGTCGATATACTGTGTCACTTTTCGGTTATCTACCCGCCCTGCGAAATTGATCAGCCATGCCACACCTTCTTTCGAAGCCAATGCTTTCGCCCGCACCAAGTCCGGGCCGTCACCCACAATAGTCACCCTGAAATCTTGGTTTGTCTGTGTCGCCGTTAAAGCCACCGCTTTCACAAACTCTACTAATCTCTTCTCCGGCGCACAGCGTCCTATCCATACAAAATGAGGCGAGTGAGCATTGCTCAAAAGAGTGGGAGCCTGCTCGGATTCTGCCGGAGCATAATATGGGTTAGGAATCACTTCGATATCGGTAGTAACCCCACACTCCTGCAGTTTATTTTTGAGATGCGCAGAAGGAGCAATAACGACATCGACCTGCCGACACATTGTTTCGGTCATGCCGCGCACCGCACGCTCAAGCCGATTATCACCAAACGTACTTAGTCGCAGCCTATGTCCGCTATGCAAAAGATATACCGCTTGGAGTAAAAAGCCACCGCTCGTCTGCAATGGTCCGGTCGCTGGCCAGAAAAAGTTATGTACAGTCGATAGCACCGGTATGCCCATGCGTCGCGCGAGCTTGACGCCCAGGTTTGCGGTAGACATATCACTCTGGACATGCACTACATCAATATTGTGACGTTTCAAAAAACGATGTACTTGCCAAGTAGCAAGCGGATTGTTAAGAAGGTATGCAAAATTAACATGGTCATTAATTATACATACATAGGGCTTAGCGAAAAGCGTTCGAACGTCCGCAGCTTTACCGCGACCAAGACACACAAGATACACCGTGTGACCTGCCGCTTGCAGCGCAAGTCGTTGATTGAGCACAGACTGCACCATTCCCCCGGGAGCATGAAGTGGCGAGTCGAGGAATATACATATATTCATCTTATACCGCCTCCTGTACCTCGACTACGTATTGCCAAGCGGTTATCGGTCTTACGGCGTATATGCTATCTACCTTATTTTTCACGCAAATAACTTCCCAAGAAATGACATATCGGTTGCGTCATAGCTGCTTTCGACATATCGGCCGAAGTGTCAACAATATAAAATGCTGGCGTAGTCTGCGAAGACTTGTAGACAATAGAATCTGGCAATAGCCAGTGCTGCGCCTGCTCGGGAGGCTTAACAGGTTGCACCGTACGCACTCTGTCGGCATGGTTTCGCACGTCTATCTGACGCACGAGCATGTCTACTTCTATTTTTTCGAATTCGCGCAGCTCCTGATAAGTCTTATTTGCAAGGCCTAGCGTACGGCGAGCACCCATTTCTGCATCACACACAAAATATAATCCTACGTCGAGCTCGCACAGCCCATGACTCACCAGCATAGCGCCAGTTTCTTCGAGTGCACGTCCATCGAGCAGCACTACATTGTAGCCTTCGACAGCCGCATCTTTCATCCATTTTTTTAGTAGTGAGTCTTTAAAATCTTGAGACAGCGGGCGAGCACCAACTTTGGCACTGTTTGCGCCGACTTCGTTGGTATAGAGTAGCGCATCGCGTTCGTCTTTTGGCATGTGATACACACTCTTAACCATCTCAACACAAGAATGAGCTTGCGATGGATCGCGCAAAAATGCGTCTATTTCACCTGGGTTGTCGAGCGACACACCGGCCCGCATTGCTGCAACCACGAGCACTCGAAACACTTGGCCGGCGTCGATTAGCATTACGTTGTAGCCACATTCATCGCGCAAATAATCTTTTGCCGCCTGGACGATCGTGCCTTTTCCGCTACGAGCTTCACCGTCGAATGTAATTAATTTGGGAACTGGATGTTGCGTTGTCATCTCGCTCAACTATACCATAATGCCAGCGTTACCTATCGCACTATCGAACAGATTTATACGTTGCGGCTGGCTCTTGTCGGCGAAACACAATCTGCCAAAGCTGCAAGCCATGCGAGCGGAATAATCCCGCGCAAATTAAGAGGTAGTACTCCCACATGAGATAGAAGCGTTCGTCATAGCGATCGTGGTCAAGAGTAGGGTAGGAAGCGACAAATTTTTTGTGCCATGCCATGAGTGTTTTGTCATAATCCGGCCCCAAATTATGTACGTCTTCAATGGCGAATGTCCGCTCTACAGCTTTTGATATGTCTCCCAGTGTCGGCAAATATGTGCCAGGAAAAATGTATTTGCGCATCCATTGTGCCGTACGAGGATCGTATTTTACCGTCCCACCGATAGTGTGATGTAGCATCATGCCACCTGGCGCAAGCATGTCGTTACATGCATCGAAAAATGTTTTATAGTTTTTGCCACCGACGTGCTCAAGCATTCCGATAGATACAATCCTATCAAAGCTGCCTGACATATCTCGGTAATCTTTTTGTAGTATTTTTACGTCGAGGCCCTTGGTGTTTTTCTTTGCGTAGGCAACTTGCTCTTTTGCAGGAGTAATACCCGTGACTTTTACGCCGCAGTGCTGTGCGGCGTACTTCGCAAAGCCGCCCCAACCACAGCCTATGTCGAGTACTGTCATGCCTTTTTTAAATCCAAGTTTACGACACACGAGATCGAGTTTTGCCTCTTGAGCCTGGTCTAGCGTCTTGGCGTCTTTCCAATACGCACAGCTATATATCATTCGTGCGTCGAGCATCTTTTCGTACAAATCATTACCTATATCGTAATGATGAGATAGGTCTGACTTTGTACGGCCAGTTGTCTGCTGATTAAAAAGCTTGGCGGACACCGCCGCCGCCACGAGACTAGGCGTCAGCTTGACGGTATCCATGAGATTCGCCGAAAGGACATTGCAGAAAAACTGATCCAGCTGATTTGCACTCCACCAGCCATCCATATACGCTTCGCCGAGTCCAAGATCTCCGTCTCTTAGAACCCTTGCAAAAAGCCTTTTATCATGCACTTTGATATCTTGTGGCCTTTTGCCATCGATCTTAATATCTGCTGCTAACAATAATTCAGTGGCGATTTCGTCTGCTTTTTTCATAGTTTGCAGTATAGCATGCATACGCGCTATACTCACTCAACTGGCGGCTCACTATAGCTGCGTCGCTCTATCTGTTATACTAAACAATAATGTCTACAAAAAAACGTGCCAATACGCCAGCTGGAGCTGTCCTCAATCGCAGGGCTCGCTTCGACTATGAACTTGGAGACGAGCTCGAAACCGGCATGGTGCTCACAGGCCCCGAAGTACGCGCTGCACGCGATGGCCACGTACAGCTCAAAGGCTCATTCGTGACTATCCGTAGTGGAGAGCTTTGGCTCAATAACGCAAGCTTCAGTATACGTCTTAATAAAAAAGGTGATCCTAGCGCGCGCACTATCGACACAGAGCCACGCAAGCTGCTCGCTAGCCGTGCACAGATCATGGCACTAGAGGCCAAAAAGCAACAGGGCAGTGCTATTGTACCGACACGCATGCTGACGAGGAAAAGTCACATCAAACTTATCATTGCACTAGGTAAAGGTAAAAAGAATTACGACAAGCGCGAAACACTCAAGCGTCGCGATCAAGACCGCGAAGCGCAACGAGCGATCAAACACGCCTAGATATGAGAAACCCCGCGACAACATTGTCGCGGGGTAGGGTGCCCTCCTGAAGAGGGCTGTATCTCAAGCCGACAGCGCTGCCGGACGTGGTGAATACGCATCGAGTCGCGCTGGCTCCTGCACCATCACACAGTGCTCGGTCGTGTCCTGGCACGGCGTGATGCTGGCGATGAGCGCGCCGGTCTGCTGGCAGAGCACTTGTGCCCGGATCATGCCGCCGCCAATGGCGTGACAGTGAACCTTCGTCTGCTCGAGTGGCAGCCTTGCACGAACGGCTGGCGTAGAGTGCGCCATATTGCGCGACGATGTGTCGCGCAGGTACAGCACAATTCCTCCGTCCACATCCACTTCGCCGCATCGTCCATCGATGTTGTCGCGCACATGGCGCAGCAGATTCGCCTTGTCCTCGCTGGCGAGATACATTCTTGCGGTACTGTGTCCCATGATTTCCTTATAGTAGGGGATAGAGAGCAACTTAACCTCAAGTATTATACGTATATATTACACCAGAGTCAAGATAGCGAGAGACTGGCGCGCTCATCATTTTAAGGTCGTGATATAATTAAGAAGATATGAAGCTCTATTCTTGGAACGTCAACGGTATTCGCGCAGTAATCAATAAAGGTGAATTTTCAAAATTCATCGACACGTATGACCCCGACGTCATTTGCTTACAAGAAATCAAAGCCCGCCAAGAACAAGTTGACCTCGACCTACCCAGATACCACCAATACTGGAACAGTGCAGAAAAGGCAGGCTACAGTGGCACCGCTATCTTCTCAAAAACAGAGGCGCTCAATGTATGGTATGGTTTTCCCGACGATATTTTGGAGCAATACGATGTGCGCGGCGATACATACGGTGACGCCAACAAAGAAGGAAGAGTAACTGCAGTTGAGTACGAGGATTTTATCGTGGCGACAGTATATACACCCAATTCAAAAGGCGACTTGTCTCGGCTTGAGCTCAGGCATCAGCACTGGGACAAAGCTTGGCTTGCCTACATGCAACGACTTGAAGCTATAAAACCGGTATTGTTCTGTGGTGATCTTAACGTAGCGCACACAGAAGATGATCTCGCCAACCCAAAGCCTAACGTCGGCAAGCATGGCTTCACCAAAGAGGAGCGAGAGGGATTCGATAATTTTGTCGCCGCAGGTTTCGTCGACACATTTCGTATGTTTACACAGGGAAACGGACACTACAGCTGGTGGACGCATTGGGCAAATGCTCGCGCACGGAACGTAGGCTGGCGTATCGACTATTGGCTCGCGACCAGCGGCTTAACTGAGCGGATACTGCGCGCGGATATACACGCTACACAGATGGGTTCAGACCACTGTCCGGTGAGTATCGAAGTGAAGTAAAAGCTGCTACAATGATAACAATCTAAACAAGGCGACATGATGGCACAACCAACACCTCCATACAAAGCATCTACTGAGCACACAACGGCTAGTGGTCAACCGACACCCCCGCAACAATCCGCCTCATCAGCCGAATACGAAAACAACCCATTTTTCGTTGGCCTCAACGGCTTTACGAGGATGTTTGCCTACGCAAAGTCCCTTGCGATCATTTTTCTTGTAATGTCTATCGCGGGATTCATAGCCAATATGACACAGGAAAGGCCAGAAAAAGGTGAAGCAGGCGAAGCAGCAGCCACGCCAGCAATCGATTCAATAACCATTGAGCAAATACTGTTCATCGCTGGCATTGCGTCTGTATTTGTGCTCGGCATTGTTCTCATCAGCGTCTTTATCAATGGATTAAGCAGTTATGCGTCGTATGCCGTTGCGGCTCAGCGCAAAGTCACTTTCCAAGAAGCCATCAAGGCTGTTGCCAAACGCTATCCAGCATACTTCCTCATGCAACTCATCATATTTATCAAAGTCCTACTATGGACTCTGCTCCTTATTGTTCCGGGTATCATCATGTCTATTCGCTACTCGCTTGCAGGCACTTCGTTTTTTGCAAAAGACTTATCTGCGAAAGAATCAATCAAACACAGCCTAACACTCACAAAAGGTGGCTGGATGACGACTTTTGCTTCGTATGTGCTTATATCAACCTTCCGACATTCGGAATCATTGCAGGCGTCACGCAACCCGGTGCACAAGGCATACTCTACAAACAATTTAATTCTCATCAGGAGTCAAACACTCCGAAACCCGGAGCACATATTTTGTCTGTGGTTGTAACAGTGATAGTTGGGCTACTCTTGGCACTCGTTATCATGGCCGTGATCGCTTTTCTCGGACTAGTACTTACAGGTAATCTCGATATTAATACACTCGAGAGTAAGTAACCGCTTTTTATTACAGTAAGTTGACGCTATGGAGACACGAGTGTTGCGATCAGCCGAAGACTCATCGAGTGAATATCATCTCATACACAAGCATCTCGTTGGACCGCGCACTGTTGGTCGCTTGCTGCTACATTATACCGAACTCACACAATCCCAGAGCATAGAGCGTATGTACGAAGCCGGATGGGCCGCAGCAGAGGCGGCGCTTGTTGCAGACAGTACTTTAACTGAAAACAGCAGACTAGAGATGCTAGAGATGGCAAATGACTCTTGGCAATGCGCCCAAGACATCTGCCATGAGCGCACCCTAGACAATAGCACACCTTGTCATGACAGGGCACTGCGCATAGAAACATCACGAGCAACATTACCGGTTTTTAGTACCATGGTACAAGGAACTTTTACAACACCAGTGCGCAAAGCTTATCATGCCACACTCTTAGATATCGCCGGAAGATCAGCAAACCTACTCGAGCATTCTGTCGAGAATAGAGGATCACACATCGGTAATTATAAAGGTCTCTGCGCGGAGCAGCTAGGTATTCTTGCGCTCAGCAGAGAGGTGACCGGTCGACTCGTCGCCATGCCCTCGCTCGCGCGCTCCGACTCTGGCACACACTACCCCAGAGAAACACATGACATCCAAGTGCTCTCGCACCACCGCGGCGTACGTCGTTCTATCACTCCCGTTGAGATAAAGTTCAGCAGATCACCCGATCGGTACAACGCGCCCGTACTCAACGCACGGAGGCATCTTGGCGTATCTTCAGCACTCAGTGCTGTCGAACTTACACGCCTCTACGAAAAAGATTTCCATCAACCAGAACTCATGACCGACGCCGACCACATCAAACTCGCCATGATTGGCTTGATAAGCGACTACCGGCGCAAACAAATGAGCCGTACTGGGCCGACACAGCCGAGTGCCACGCCTCCAGTTGCAGCCGCATGATACTATAGATACAATGCAACAATTTCCCTACTGGCGCACCCAAGATACCGATAAGCCCTTATTTCCAGATGTCGAATGGAATAAGCCCGAGCAACGCAGCCTGCGTGGGCGACTAGGTATTATTGGTGGCAACAAGCTAGGATTTGCCGGCGTCGCCGAAGCATATGGCACGGCACTTAGCGCGGGAGCGGGCGAAGTGAAAGTGCTACTGCCAGATGTACTTCGCAAAACAATCCCGCCAGCCATAACAGAAGCCGTCTTTGCACCGAATAATATTTCTGGCAGCCTCAGTAAAGAAGCGCTTGGTGATATGCAAAATCTTGGCGCATGGAGTACGGGCATATTGCTCGCAGGGGACGCAGGTAAAAGCAGCGAGACAACGGTGGTATACGATGATTTTATCGAGAGTTATAGTGGGTGGATCACACTCACACGTGATGCCGTAGACCTGGTGCGCCGCAGTGCACCCGTGATAGTAGAACGCAACCGAACCTTGTACGTACTCTCTTTTGCCCAGCTGCAGAAGCTTTTTCAAGATGTATATTATCCCAAAATCCTAACCTTCAGTATGCAATTGGCGCAACTGGTAGAAAACGTTCACAAGTTTACACTGTCATATCCTGTCACACTAATGACGCTACACCAGGGCTACCTGGTGATTGCTCACGAAGGGCAAGTGGTCACTCAGAAATGGGATAACCCAATGGCGATCTGGCGTGGGCAAACTGCCGCACGGGCAGCAAGTGCGTTACTTTGGCACCCAAAACCACTCGAAGCACTTGCTGCGAGCATTACCACTCGATAAATAAACTGTGATGTAGTGTTATAAAAATATCGTCACGCTTGTTGCGTGACGATTTATATTTCACTTGGTACCGCGGGCCGGACTTGAACCGGCACGAGCTAATGCTCACAGGATTTTGAGTCCGGCGTGTCTACCAATTCCACCACCGCGGCATAGCACAAAAGCATGTGCTTCTTTGTGTGACTCACCAAGTATTGTATACTAAAGAAAGACAAAACACTAGTATGGATCCACGCTCACCACAACCAACACCAAGAGACTCGACACCCGTCCCGACGCGAGGTGACGATAACCGTACCCGTCTGCCTGAACGTGAAGCGCGACGCGAAGCCGCAGCAAACGTGGTACGCGGAGAACTAGACGCTATCTATGGAGGCAATTCTGGCATCGACACACCCCACACTACACCAGTCTCACCCGCTGCAGATCAGCCCAATACAAAAGCTGACGCCGGTAAGGCTATGGCAAAGGATGACATCAACCCTTACGACAAGACCCATTCAGCACCAGAACTAAATCACACCGAACAGTGGAAGCAATACCATAGCGCATGGCAGATGTATTATCAAAAGTATTACGAACAATACTATGTGAGTGCAGTTAAGCATCAGTTTGCTCAAGCCAAGCCTCACGAAACGAGTCCGCCAAATACAACCACCGCACCAGACGATGACGGCGTACTGACACGCGACGAGGCATTGTATGAACTTCGCCAAAATATTATCAATCAAGCAACAAGTCGTGCAAAAAAAGTGCGCAAAAGCCGGCACTTCATTCCAATTGCCGCAGCATTCAGTGTCATTATGGTATTTGCATTACTCCAATATAATCAAGTACTTGTCGCGTACGTTAAAGCCTACATTTCACCAGGCGCGATTGAGCCTCAAAATATAATTGTCGACCCTAACGCCGATGTGCCAGTTGGGCCAGACACCAAGATGATCATCCCGAAGATAAATGTCGATGCACCAGTGGTGATGAACGTCGGGCCGACTAACGAAGAGCAACTAAAGGCTATGGCCGACGGTATTGCACACGTGCGCTACCCGGGCGCGTCAAGCGAACCAGGTCAGGTTGGTAACTCTGTGTTTTCTGGACACTCAAGTAGCGATTGGACAGATTCTGGTGCGTACAAGTTTATATTCGCACAACTCGAACGCCTTGCCATCGATGACGTAATATATATCAACTACAACTCTAAGCGCTATAGCTATAAGGTGTATGACATCAAGGTAGTGGAGCCGACAAATATTGGTGCGCTCAACTATACTGGCAGCGATCCCGTAATCACCCTCATCACCTGTACACCGCTCGGCACAGCCGACAAGCGTCTACTCGTATACGCAAAGCAAGTCAGTCCAGACCCGGCCGGTGCAAAAAAGCCTGCAGCATCACAAGAAGTTACTAATGTCGCTCCCGAGCTTACCGGCACAGCGCCTACACTGCTTGAGCGACTGTTTGGATCTCGATAAACATACAGCTCACTCGCTGTAATCATCTCGCGCCTGAAAGCAATGTCGAGTGCGGCATCTCTCTAATTTATAGTGATGTCGAGTAGCTGAACGCGAGTTAACCTGAGTGTGTCGTCACGCTGCGTGAAGCCATAAAGGTATTTACCGTCAGGGCTGAGTGTAGCGCCTAATCGTGGCGTAATAGGCATAATATCTTGCTGATTTGCGCCGTCGAACTCATATGTACGAAGCATGCCGTCGCGCACACCCCAAAGTAAATACGTGTCGAGGTGGCGAAGTTTCTGTGGCAAATCGGTGTCGCCAGCTGTGAACTTTGTAGTATCGAGCTGCGAAATCTCTAAGTTGTATGTGGCGAAGCTGCGTCCGTTTTGTACGATTGCAAATTGACCGTTATCCGTAACATCTGCGGTAGTAATAGCACGGTCAAGTTCAATCTTCTTCTCGCTCGTCAACTCAATGTCACTCGTAGAGTCGTCAGGCATACGTGGACTTGACCAAAGCTGAGCATGCTTGCCGTAGGAAACAAGAAAATAATATTTACTATAATACTTACCGACATCAAGCTGTGCATTATTAGTGCCGTCGTAAGCGACAGTGCGCAAGATACGCGGCTCATCGTAGCTATTCTTCACATAGCCAACTTGCTGGGTGTTATCTTTTGGTGCTTTTACAAACAGAACAAATTTATCTCCATATAGTCTAAAATCGACAACATCTTGCACCATCGGTCGACCAAGCGTTTGGTCGTCGAGGTCGAGCACTCGTACCGCGCCGTCAACAATAGCGAATAGCTGTGAGCCATCACCCTCAGAAAAAACAGGCTTCTCTAGCGCACTTACACCAAGTGAGCTATTAAGATTTACAGACTCTGTCGGGTTTGCCATATCGAACACTATCCACTCGACAGGCACACCTTCACCACGAAGATGCTTGATAAGTAGCTTATTTTCATCACCGTTCCAACTGTCAATCTCAAATTGCGAAGTAGGGCGTTCGGCGGTCGGCACGGTGTAACTAGTAGAGGGGAGCGTATACTCGTTCGTATCAACCTGCTCTTCGGCGAGCGCTATGGTCGACACCGCAGGAGTATCACCCCTAGGTAGTACTGCGTATTTTTTACCAGACGGAGATGCAAGTGCATCGGCCATAGTCGACGGAAACTCTGCAACCGTCTGTGGCTCTAGCCGCTCTGGTATAAGCCGAGGATATGCGAGCCAGGTGATATTACCGGCCTGGATAGGTACCGTTTTTTGCCAAGTGCGATACCCGGTGCGGTCCATCGCGACATTATACTCTCCAGGTTGCGAAACTAGTTTTGTGGTCGTTCGGGAGCCATATACTGAACCATTAATAGTCACTGTCGCACCGCTAGGATTGCTGCCAAGCTGCAAGATACCGCCCTGCTCAATAGTGCCGTCTTTTTCGCTGTATTCGTAGCCCAGAGAAAACGCCGTCAATACCGCGACACCTGCAAGTACTATAATAGCCATGATAATCGTCATGATGATTCGGCGCCAGAACAGCACTCGCTTCGATGGTGAATGATACATATTTACTTATAATTATACCAGTTACGCGCAAAAATCATATGACTTGAAAACACATGGCGAAGTGCTATGATGGATATAACACCTGCGAGGCATAAGCGATTTCGGTGTACTAACATATTTTCTGGGGAGATAAGATGAGTCAAAAACAGACAGTGACGATAAATGGTCGCAATTATGATGCGCGCACAGGATTGCCCGTGTCAGATGACAGCAGCCGCACTACAAGAGCGTCCCTGAGGGGAGCAAGCGCGCCATCAGCCCCTGTTGCTACCGCACACAAACCAAAAACGCCCGCTGCACATCAAATACATCACAAAACTCAGCGCTCAAAAACCCTCAACCGCAAGTTCACCAAGAAACCCGTTGCCTCAAAGCCTCACACGGCTACTGCTGTCCAGCCGCAGACAGTCATACACCACAGCGCTCCCCGCATGGACGGCATCAAGCGCATGCCCATTGCATCGTCTCCAACGCGCGCAACTCTTGCTATGCAAAAAAAGAAGTCCCCAGCACTCACTACGCGCCCTCGACAGACAGCAGCGCAACACAACACCCAGACTCTGCTCCATAAACAACCTCATCACAATATCGATACACCCATGAAACACCCCTCACTAGAGCGTGCGCATAAAGTCCAGGCCGCCAAGAAGGCAGCTCCCCAGCAAGCATTGCCCTCCGCTAGCGTCATCAAACAGGCAGTCATCAAAGAAGCGCTCGATACCGCACCAAAACATCATGCCAAACAGCATAAACGCGGAGTTTCGTACAAGCAAAAACTCACTGGCGTTGTTTGTGGTTGCGCGGCGCTGATACTGTTCGGGGGCTACCTGACATACCTTAATGTGCCAAATCTATCGGTACGCGTTGCAGCAGCGCAAGCTGGTATTGACGCCTCTTATCCCGGATACCAGCCAGATGGCTATCGACTCAACGGACCAGTCGCTTTTAGCGAAGGGCAAGTGCGCATACAGTTTGCTGCAAATACCGGTGATGCTGACTTTACCCTCAATCAATCCGCAAGTAGCTGGGACTCTAGCGCACTTCTCGAAAACTACGTAAAAGAAAAATCAGATAACGAATACAATATATCTCAGGAAAAAGGTTTGACAATTTATAGCTACAACAGTAATGCGGCGTGGGTAAGTGGCGGCATACTCTATACCATAGACGGTGACGCACCGCTTTCACCAGACCAAATCCGTAAAATCGCTACCAGCATCTCTTAACGCAACTCAACATAGCGACAGTAAACTGAGCGCGACCGCTCTTGCTGTCTGGTATACTCATATATATGAAACACATCCGCACCCGTTTTGCACCCAGTCCGACAGGCTTTCTCCATGTTGGCGGTGTCCGTACCGCTCTTTTCGCCTGGCTACTCGCGCGACAATCTAATGGTCAGTTCATTTTACGCATTGAAGATACCGACAAAGCTCGCGAGGTGGAAGGATCCGCAGCACATATTATCAAATGCCTTAGCGCGCTGGGCGTAGACTACGACGAAGGTCCGAACAAGACAGGGGAGTATGGCCCCTACCTGCAAAGTGAGCGACTTGAAATATATCGTACGTGGGCCCAAAAGCTTATCGATAGCGGCCGAGCATACGCGGACCCGTACACAAGCGAACAGCTTCAGGCATTCCGCGATGAAGCCAGAGCAAACAAGCGCGCATTTTTATACCGCAATCATCGACCCGAGAATCCACCTACGTGGGAAGCTGGCATGCCACTTCGCTTCAAGAGTGACCCAAAAGCTTATGCGTGGCATGACGAAGTCATGGGTGATTTAAGCACCGGCCCAGAAGTCGTAGATGACATCATCCTCATAAAATCAGACGGTTATCCGACATACAACTTTGCACATATCGTCGACGATGCAGAAATGCAAATCACACACGTGATTCGTGGTCAAGAATTCATATCAAGCCAGCCGACATACCTAAATCTCTATGAAGCACTCGAGGTAGAGCGGCCAATATTCGCCACAATGCCACATATCCTAGCAGAAACGGGCGGTAAAAAACTAAGTAAGCGCGACGGTGCAAAAGACATTCTAGATTACATCGCCGACGGCTACACGCCTGAAGCACTCATTAATTTCATTGCTAGCTTAGGCTGGAATGACGGCACCGAGCAAGAAGTCTTTACGCGCGAAGAGCTTGTAGCTAAATTTAGCCTCGACCGCGTGCAGCGTTCAGGGGCTCGCTTCGATGCGCGGCGACTGCTCTGGATGAATGGCCAGCACATCCGCATGCTCCCGCTCGACGAGCTTGAGCAACGCGTTGAAAATTTTTGGCCAGCAAGTGCGCAGGACGCAAGCGAAGCGCGCAAAAGACAAATTCTTTCTCTCGTACAAGATCGACTAAAAACACTGACAGATCTACCGATACTATCTTCGTATTTTTTCGAAGAACCAGACCCGAACTGGACTATGCTGCAAGATAACAAGCAGCTCAAGAAGCTTGAGCAATCCGAGTCCCAGCAGATGCTCACTGCAGCGCGAGAGACATTTACGACAATCCCTGACGACAATTTTCAAAGCGATACTATCCAGAACACCCTCAACTCACTACTAGAATCAACTGGGCAGAAGCCTGCGGTACTCTTTAGCCTTATTCGACTGAGTGTTTCATGGGCACCGTTTAGTCCCGCACTCCCAGACACATTGGCCGCGCTCGGCAAAGATACCGTGATTGCGCGAATCGACCGCAGTCTCGGCGCTCTGTCTGAGTAGCAGCCTCTATATGCTATACTAAACCATAAGCATGGATGCTCACGAACACACAAAAATGCGGGGATTGCATGCCCACAGCAAGTGGCAAGCGATAGTCACCTGGGTGCGCACGCACAAAAGAATCACGGCAGCAATGGCTATCGTGCTCACATGTCTTTTGTCGGCTGGTGCGTATGCGCTATTTGCGCCTTCGCCTGATTCTCCCATAAAGGTACCTTTGACCCACGAAGTCAAGAAAAAAAAGGTTGAGCAATATTATTCACCCCTCACAGGTCTTCCAGTCGCAAACGAAGCCGCGACGAAAAGCAATGTCACCGCTATCATGATAGAAAATAGTCCCGACGCGCGACCACAGTCAGGCTTGCAGCAGGCTGATGTCGTTTACGAGGCTATTGCCGAAGGGGGGATCACTCGATTTGCCGCACTCTACCAGCAGCAACGACCAGAACTCATCGGCCCCGTACGTAGCTTGCGCATGTATTATATCGACTGGACGACTCCGTACGATCCTGCTGTCGCACATGTCGGCGGCAGCCTTTTCGCGCTGCAAGAAATTCGCAACGGCTCACACAAGGATCTCGATCAATTCTCTAACCCTGGCGCATTTTGGCGCACCAGTGATCGCTATGCCCCGCACAATGTGTATACCAGCTTTGCAAGTCTAGACGAGCTTAACGCATCACGTGGCTACGCCCAGTCAAACCCTCAGCCTATTGCTCGGCGCACTACGGTGCCCGGCGGCGCAGTGGCAAACCAGGTAAACGTAACCATGAGCGGACCGACATACAACAGTGCCTGGCAATACGACGCAGGTAGCAAAACATATCTTCGCTCGCAAGCAGGGGCACCGCACACCGACCAAGAAGCGGGGCACATTAGTTCGCAGGTTGTAGTAGTGCTAAAAGCACAGATGAACTCCGTGATGGAAGACGGTGTGCGCGAAAACTATCAAACAACCGGCACAGGTGACGCCGTCATATTCGCAGAAGGCAAGGCACACGGTGTAATATGGCACAAAGAAAACATGAGAAAACAAATGTTCTTCACCGACAAAGACGGCAAGTCATTCCCGCTGCCTCGCGGCAAAACATGGATATCTGTTGTACCTGTTAACAATGGCGGAGATGTATCGTGGCAGTAGAAAAACCAAAACCACAAATTAAAGATTTTTATCGTCGGCATCATAGTAGGAGCCTCGCGATCATCGTGTTGTTTCAGTTTGTCAGCGTTGCAGTGCTGGCGGGCGCACTTATCGTCTCCAACATACTGGCACACGACGATCCGGTTTTTTGGGCGTTTCTTGCACTGGCTCTCATCGTAGGGCTGTCAGTCAATATTATCGCTCTCGGTGTTGTCATCGACCCCGTCAAAGCCATTACGGCGGCACTATCGTATGTGGCAGGGGAGCACTCTTCCATAAAGCCACCCAACCCCAACGCAAAACGCTACGACCACGATGGCACAAAAACCATGCTCGACCTTATCTATAAATTGACATACGAACACGACAACAACAGTGCCCGCACTACCGACGCACCCAGTAAAGCAAACGTACGCACACTGGAAAATGCGCTCTCACAGTCCTCGTCCAGCATGATTGTATTCGACACCAAGCGCACTATCACGTATGCTAGCAGCCACGCACCAGTGCGAGCCGACACAAAAGGCAACCTTCACCTCGACCTCATGTTCGATAGTGGCGATGTTTCTTTTGAGTACTGGTTGGCAGATTGTGACAAAAATAAACTCGATAGTGAAAAGATCTGGACGAGGGTGCACACTAACCCCGACAGCTCAGCCACACCACGCATCTACGATGTGGCCGCATCGTACTCACGAGATAGCGAAACCGAAATTGTGCTCGTTATTCAAGATCGCACCGAACAGTACGCACCGGATGAAAAAGATCTTGATTTTATTGCGTTTGCCGCCCACGAGTTACGCGGGCCTATTACAGTTATTCGGGGCTACCTCGACGTATTTGAAGATGAACTTGGTGACGAGCTGACGGCAGAACAGAAAACCTTACTTGGCCGCCTGGTTGTCTCGTCAAATCGCCTCAGCACCTACATCAATAATATCCTCAATGTATCTCGCTACGACAAAAAGCATTACCTCGTAGAGCTCACCGAGCAACATCTCGACGATATCTACGATACCATTGCCCACGACATGGAAACACGCGCCTCAACGCTTGGGCGCTTGCTCGCTATCGATATTCCTCACGACCTCCCAACTATTGCAGCCGACGCAAATAGCATTACCGAGGTTTTCGCCAACCTCATCGACAACGCTATCAAATACAGCAACGAAGGTAGCATTATAGAAGTGCATGCAAAGGTAGCTGGTGACTTTGTAGAAGTAGAGGTACTAGACCACGGTATTGGCATGCCAGACAATGTCGTACACAATTTGTTCCATAAATTCTACCGCTCGCACCGTTCGCGAGAACAAGTCGCCGGCTCTGGCATTGGCCTCTACTTATCAAAAGCCGTGGTAGAGTCTCACGGCGGCACCATAAGTGTACGCAGCTCAGAAAACAAAGGCTCCACGTTCACGTTCAGCCTGCCACTGTATTCTGCGGTTGAAGAAAAACTCAAAGCAAGCAATAATGGAAATAACGAAGACGTCATCAAGACCAAGTCAAACTGGATCAGCAACCATAATATGTATCGAGGGTAATTCATGGCTATCAAAACCGTTTTATGTATAGAAGACGACCGCCTGATAGGTGAGATGTACGTGCGAAGCTTGCGAAAAGCTGGCTACGAAGTCGACTGGGTGGTGAGCGGCAACGATGGCTTAGTAGCTGCTCGCAATAAACCCTACGACCTGATGTTGCTCGACGTCATGTTGCCAGAGCAGCGAGGGAGTGACATTTTAAGCACACTCCGCTCAAAAGACCGCGACATGATTCCTGATACTAAGGTCCTAGTACTCACAAACTTCGAGCAAGATGAAGAGTCTCGTATGGCTATGGAGCACCGCGCAGATGGCTACCTTATCAAAGCCGATATCACCCCCCGCAAGCTCATATCTATCATCGAATCGCTCGATCACGACCACTAGACAGGGGTGGGTATATTTGGTAGAGTAGGATAGTAATTTGCGGGGCCAAACAAGCCTTATATACATATAAGGCTTCGATGCTTCGGAAAAACGCAAAAATAAGCAAGCTAATTTCTGTAGTTTTCTCTCATCATCTGGCCTTATCGTCTAACGGTTAGGACATCAGGTTCTCATCCTGGCAATCCGGGTTCGATTCCCGGTAAGGTCACCAAAAGAGAAGATTGCACATTCAGTGCCGAAAAGAGTTCGTTTACCTCTGGTAACACGGACTCTTTTTGAGTTCCAGCTTTTATTTCTTCGTAGGTTGGAGCTTTGTCGAATAGTACACTGAAATACTGAGCTTTTAGGGTTGGATTACAGAGGTCAACTAGCAGTTCATGCAGGTGTTCCATAAAATATTTGACGTAAGCAACAATCTTGTGAATATCGACTGTTTCCTCTGGGCTGCTGGTACCATTTTTGAGGCTTTCCAGCTTTGTGATTTCCTCGTCAGTCTTCACTAGGTCTGCCTCCAGCATTTCAATAGCTGTTACCGAACTAACGAGCTTAATCTTGTCGAGAATAGCGTATTTCTGCTGCGTAAGGCTATCTACACGCTTCTGGAGGGTCTTTGCGTCCTCTTTTATACTCTGATGCTTTCGCTCCCATACGGTCATTACAGCGTCCGTAAGTGCATCGAGTTTATCGGCACCAACGGTGATACCTTTGATAAACTCCGTAACAGTAGTTTCAAACTCCCGCTTAGGTATGCGGAAGTAATGGCCATGGTTGCTGCAATGATAGGCAGGATAGTATTTGCCCATTTTGCCGCGTGAAGCGCTGCCAAGTAGTGGATTATGGCATGTAGGGCATGTTATGAAGCGCCTATATGGAAACTCATCGTTTTTTACTCCTCGTTTCGCCTTGTTATCTTCTCGCTCGATTTTTTCATACTCAATGTCTCCATCTGCACTCTCGTGAAGTGCGACCCGGCCTCTATTGGCCTGATTGTACAGTTCAAATGATACCAAGCCATCAAAACAAGCCTTAACTGGCTTATCATTCGTCCATTTTTCTTTTACTACACCTGCATAGATAGGGCTTTGTAGGTAGCGATTGATGTCGTTAATACGTAGTTTATTGCCGCCTCTCTTGCCGATAATTTTTGTCTGATCTTTTTTATCACGTACATAAAACTCACGAGTTTTAAAGCCCAGATCATTCATTCGGTCAACTATCTGCCGGTCAGTCATTGTACCAAGCGCCTTTAGCTCGAACATCTTACGCATGAGCGGAGCTTCGGTAGGGTGAGGCTTGAGGATACAGCGCTTGCCATGTCGGGTTTCTGCTTTTTCGCTCTTAAATCCAAATGGCGGTTGGCGCATCCAATAGCCAGCTTGGGTATAGCGTATCTCCGCACCAATGATACGACTCATGATGTCGCGTAGCTCATCTTTGGCACGCTCTGCTTCTAATATCTCGGTCTTTTTACTTGGCGAATACTCGCTCCATTTATAAGAAAAACCGAGGTGGTCAAGAGTATTCACTCTCTCGCTACTAATTACACCGTACACGTCAATAAGGGCTACACCGCAGGCTTCTAGCTGCTCTTTGAGGTCTTCGTAAATACGTGAGCCGCCACGGGTAAAGCGGTCAATGGACTTGATGATAAAGTATTTGATCTGATTTCGAGGGTCTTTGCAGTAGTCGATAGCTTCTTGCATGGGCTGGTCAGCTTTTGAGCCTGACTCTAGGAAAGCAAAATACTTACGAATTGGCATATTGTGAGAGTCGCCATAACGGTCAATTTGCTTTTGCTGGTCGTCTGGTGAGTCACCATCACGACCTTGCTTTTCAGTAGATACACGAATAGCACCGACTGCGTAGATTCTAGGCAAGTCTATGTTCATCTTGGCCTCCAATCTTGTCCAAGAGCTTGTGACCGTCCTCTTGATCTTCCTCGATACGGTCAACTATCAGACTAGCGATAAACTCTAGCCGTTCCTCGCTAGTCATCACTGTGTGTAACGGATCGATAGTTGGTTCTTTGTTCTTTGAGCCTTTTCTTCTACCCATGATATTGCCCTCCGTAAGTATGTGTACTATACTTATATCTATAGTTTACTATAGATATAGTTGTAGTTCAACCCTTTTCGGAGAGTTTTTTATGATTTTATACCACAGTAAATGGATTGTTTTCGCCACCAGATTCTAGCCCGGCAATCGTACAGGTATACACGACAACATCGTCTGTAGTACCCCCTAGGAGCTTCCTCCGTAGACGTTGCTCGGCTTTGTCGTTTGCACAAGCTACGATAATCTCAGGGTAGTCGCTATCAGTTGCTTCCCATTCGCCAGACTCATAGTGTTCGCGGTATTTTTTTATTTTCTTAACCAGTACAAAGGTCGGTATTGCGTCGTCATACAGATCAACAAAATAGTGCCGTACGGTCTTTCTCTTAATAGACATGTAAAGGTCAGGTAAGGGCTGTGGAAAATAGTCGTAGTCCAGCAATTCGGTTCGAGTAAACATTCTAGATTCTTGACCATAAAAGGAAATGAGCGCTTGCGCTGTACGGCAGACTGCCAGGCAAAAATCAACGAATTTGTCCGATGCTTTGCGATCGTTATATATCATCTTAATTGCTTGCTGATCGACTACATCAATTGATTTCAAATATTGCAAACCTTTCGGCAATAAATAGAACGTCGCAAACTTACCTAGCAGCTTATATGAACTTTCATAGCGCCTGCCAATATAGCCTTGTTTTTCAAGTATTGTCAGTCGTGACCTAGTTACTTGTAGATGCTTTTGGTTTTCGGCTTTCGCCAGCAATTCGGAAGTAGTAAAACGGTACCTGTATAGCAACTTCAATACCTCTACTTGTCCCTTATTCAGTTTTCGTTCTTTCTTCTTTTCTTCTACATTCTTCATACTCTTATTCTCTCTCTTTCTCTATATTATATAGATTGATTAAAAATATGAAACAACAGATTATAAATACATAAAAATATATTCTTACGTAAACATAAAAAATAAACTAATACAGATTGTCGATTGAGGTGATGCTGAGAACCATAGGGTAGGTAAAATATGACGATTGCAAGGGAGTGATAGCGAGCTTGTAATGGTCATATTTACGGTACTTCGGCTGCGGAGCTTATTTGGCCAAGTACGCGGCAGTCTGTGTACATTCTGTCCAACGGACAGTATGTACCAGCTGTCCGTGCCTTGCGACGAATAAGACAAACAATAAGTAACCGATGTCGTACCGTCGGTACGTCTGGGGCATAGTTCATTCTTGCACACGAGACACTTTACTGCGGAACGCATGTAAAGTTCGAGGGGGTAAGTATGGACATGCCGTTACTTGCCGTCCGAGCTGGACGGACGATGTGACTAGTCGCCCATTTATGGGGGCTATGTACATGGTCTGGACGGTGTGTCGTAATTCGGCTGATTCCTAGTGTGAGCCGTTTATCGTCATGCTCAGGACGTATCGACTACGAGAGATTGTTCTCGATGATTCGATACCAATCGACCCGATCTAGTGCCGTGCCGAGAATATCCGACCAAAAGCTGGGTTCGTCGTACAGTTCTTCTAGTTGGTTCTGGAAGTGTGCCTCAATCTCTTCGACCTTCTCCCACAACTCACAGTCTCTTGTGCAAATACTGCGCAAAAGCTCATAGCTTTCCATGTCGTTCGAGAGCCACAAGTTCACCAACCAAGTCTCCCGATTACTCCACCCATTGTACTCGGTGGCTACAGTTTGTGTCGCTTCTGCTACGCTAGTCATGTCTTCCTCCTTTACTTTACGTAACGGAGTCATCTGACGGGGTCGCATGGCAAAGGTGTCAAGGTGGAGCGCTCCTGACGTTTACCAGAGAACGAACGACCTTGATACATTTGCTCGACCCGTATAATTGATCAGTACGTGAAGTAAGGAGTTAAAAAATAATCAGGTTCCTATATAATCAGCCATAGGAAGGCTCATGTTTGACGCTCTGAGAGAAAACAGGAGTCTTCTTTTTGTATATAAAATCTGCTTGACACAGATACCCCTAGGGGGTATATTAAAGGTATGAAGAAAGAAATGAAGCCACGCGCGATTCGTCGCCTAAAAATCATTGAAGGTCAGATTCGCGGTCTACAAAAAATGGTCGAAGAAGATACTTACTGTATCGACATCATTACCCAGGCCTCGGCAATTAAAGAGGCGTTGTCGAGCGTTGAAGACTTATTGTTAGAGAATCACTTAAGCACCCATGTCATTCACCAAGTAAGAAGCGGCAACGAGGCGCAAGCAACCGAAGAGATTCTGAAAGTATATAAATTAAAGCGCAAGAAATAGCTATAGGTATTTAGGAGGGATAAAAAATGGCAAAATATACATGTCCGATGCACTCAGAGGTTACCAGCAATGAACCAGGGGTATGCCCAAAATGCAATATGAATCTAGTATCTGATGATGATACGGAAGACGAAACCAACGGTGAGCATGACCATAGTAATCCATCGGCCACCGCGCATGGCAGCGTATACGCTTGTCCAATGCATCCAGATGTCACATCAGATAAACCGGGTATGTGTCCGAAA
>Ga0076292_118_pt1 | contig 23563 bp, 26 predicted proteins | sample RifGroC2_FD_67791 | JGI IMG/M metagenome (GOLD analysis project Ga0076292, IMG submission 67791) | Candidatus Saccharibacteria bacterium GW2011_GWC2_48_9
CTTTGGTGTGCTATACGGTATGAGTCCACATGGTTTGAGTGCGGCAACAGGCATGACATTTGGGGCAGCGAAGACATTTATTGATCAGTATTTTGCACTTCGCGCTCCGATTCGCGCATTTATAGACAGCACACTTAAGCAGGCTGAAGAAGAGGGCTATGTGGAGACATATTTTGGCCGCCGCCGCCCATCACCCGATGTAAAAAGCAGTAATTTTATTGTGCGCGAATCAGCCAAGCGTGCTGCAGCAAACATGCCGATACAAGGCACCGAAGCAGATTTGATGAAGCTCGCGATGATAGAAGTAGAGAAAAAACTTGGTAATCTGGGCGAGCAGATTTTACAAATCCATGACTCTATTTTGATAGAATGCCCGAAAGAAAACGCCGAGCAGGTGAGTGAAGTGCTCCGAACTAGCATGGAGTCAATCACCAAAGAACTTCCTGTAAAATTGAAAGTTGATGTCAGCGTGGGTGACAACTGGGGTGCGCTATGAGAATTCTCTTCGTCTGCGAAGGTAATATGATGCGCAGTCAAATGGCTGAAGTATTTTACAATTCCCTCACGAATTCTAGTGCCGCTACTAGTGCGGGTGCGACAGCTGAAACAAAAGACCATATTTCACCGCGCGCCATAGAAGTGCTCGATGAAGTCGGTATAGATGGCCGCAACCTACGACCGAAGCAAGCCACCCCAGCAATGGTAGAACAAGCAGATCGTGTAGTGTATTTTCCTTCTGATTTTATGCCCGACTATGTGAAAGACAGTCCGAAGGCTGAGCTTTGGGATGTGGTTGATCCTCATTATCACCGAGAACAGGGTATGGACTTAGTGCGAACCGTACGCGATGATATCAGGCATAAGGTTGCAGTGCTCGTGTCAAAAACCTGAAGGATTAAGCCATCTAGGGGCTGTAGCTCCAGACCGATACCCAGTCGACCATGAGATTACCGCTGCTGTTGCCATTGCCGTTGGTTTCTGTCTGTAGTTGCCAGCGCATTGGTCCCGAGGGCACCCATTTCATACTGTCGAGTACGACTTTGTCGTCTAGAATATAACGTACGCGTCCGGGCATCCACTCTATGGTGTAGGTGTGCCAATCGGTGAACTTAGTGCCGGCTGGAATATTTGCTACATCTTGGCAGCCATTTGTACAAGAACCCGCACCGCTGTAGTGATGGAACCCGCCAACACCACCTGCTAAGTTGCCCTCTGGAAAGTCCATTTCACCATCTTGAGGCCAGCGCTCCGATTGTGGCCAGAGTAACCATGCAACGTAGTACTCACTCATATTCGGAGAGTCTACTTTGAAGCGTGTGCTATAGCGACCATATGTTTGATACTGGCTACTGCCGGTTATTACTGGTGAAGGGTTTGCTCCTGCTGGCTGACCATCTACGTTGTGTAGCCAAAAGTTAAGCAGGCTGTTGTTGATACTAAGCACTTGGTCTGAACGGTAAGGGCGCTTGTTGTATGTATCTTTGTAACTTTTTGGGTATGCACGCCACTTCTGACCTTGCGCGCCGGTGTAAACTATTTTTTCGGCGTCCCAGTCTTCACCCCACGAACCAAGAGGAGCATTTTTAGTGAAGTCATCATAAAATATATGTCGCCAGACACCGAAGCTACCTTTCGGAACTGCCTGCCCAGAGGGCTGTAGAACGGGAGGCTTAGGAATGACAGGGGTGGGTGAAGGTGTTGCCGGCTCTGGCTTGGCTGGTGTACTCGGGATAGACGGCAAAGGATTTTCTGTGGGCTTAGGCAACGTCTGATTTGGTGTTTTAGAGCTCGGCGAAGATGTGCTTTCTTTATTTTGCGGTTTATCGGTTTTTTTCGTGTCGGATGTTTTTTTATCATCGGTTTGTGGACTCGTCTGTGTATCGTTGTCTGCCGTGACTGAACCTGAGGACTTGGGCGTACTATTCAGTCCACCTGAAGTGCCAAAGTCACCTGCAGGATATTTGCCCGTATCGGTAACTTGACTTCGATGATAAAGAGCCGTGCCGACAGTCGCACCCACAGCCACGAGGGCAATCAATGCGCCAAGTACGCAGATAAGTCTGTGTTCATTGGCGTAGTTAATAATGAAGGTGGTTTTTTTCATATTGTTTATTTTTTGAGTTTTGCTAATTATTACAGTATCATATATCTGTATATTTAGCAATAGCATTTACAGTTGTAGTAAAGAGGTATGTGTGGCTATCTGGGCAAGCTGTGTAGCGCGTTCAGGCGGGATAGTTTATACTAATAAGCATATTTAGGAGTAGGGCTATCGTGAACATACAAGTGCTGAAAATTCGAGAAACTGCCGTGTTGCCAGAATATCAAACGACAGGTGCGGCCGCGGCAGACGTGCATGCGTGTCTCGACGAACCGATGATACTGCAGCCTATGGAGCGAAAAATGATGCCGACGGGTATTGCACTGGCAATTCCAAATGGCTATGAAGTGCAGTTACGTGCACGGAGTGGATTGAGTATTAAGCACGGTATCACTATGGTAAATGGCGTTGGCACTATTGACTCTGACTATCGCGGAGAAGTGGGTGTGCTGATGATAAATCTTGGGCAAGAGGCGTTTACTGTAGAGCCAGGGATGCGTATAGCACAGATGGTATTGAGCAAATGCGAACAGATAGAATGGCAGCCAGTGGATGTGCTAGATGAGACAGTACGAGGCATAGGCGGCTACGGCAGTACGGGGTTGCGGGAAGTCTAGATGTCTCGTCACGAGCATCGACGCCACACGCGTCATGTCACTCAGGGCGGTAGTGTGTATGAGCGTGCGGTGCACGAGATGAATGATGTGCTGTATGACGCGTATGGCCAAGACTGGGATCACCTACGAATCGAGCGTTTATCGGGAGTTATAGAGCAGATGAAGCTTCGCGTCGAGCGTGCAGACGACAGTGACAGACCGGCACGAGTAATTGCACTACTCTTACTGCAAGCACCGCGCGCCGCTCGCGCACAGGACGCCATGGACAAACGTCATGGCCATGGCTACCATCACCGAAGTAAAAGATTGTACGAGCTTATCGACTTCAACGACACATTCGTCGATGCCGTGCTCTCGCTGGGTCGCGAACATCGACGTGATTTTGTGCAAACTACATACACGTTGATGCAAGACGTATGCCGGCGCGCACGCACCCATATGTTTACGTACGAGCAATTTGAAGCTATCGCACACGGATTGTCCCGAGAAATAGCAGTATACTTAGGAGCTCAGACCGAAGGCTTTGAGGTACATATGACGAGTCGCGTAGCCGACGGGCTTGGAGTAGATATGCAGATTCGTCAGCCTGCAACGGGTCGTTATATAAATATTGATTGCAAAACGACCTCGGCCTATGGCCATAGGGTGTCTACGCTTGAGTACGAGGGTAGAATTAGCGAACGAGCCGCTACGCTCGCACTCGCAAAAGGTTATATTCGCATAGCAAATGGGCGCGGCGATGAACGGGTTCTTGTAGTGTTGTTTCGTGTAACACATGAGATAATTGGCGATATTCGTAATTTTGAGTTTACCGAGACGCGTATTCTCGCGCAAAAATTAGATGAAATGATTGCCGCATACGGTGAGGCTGGCGACGGGTTTTATCGTTACGTAGAAGATTGACTTTTTTAAGGGGTAATGACACAATACATTCATGAACTCTGGCAGAAAATCTCAGCTCCTTCCCGTTATCCTGATTGTCGTTATTGTTGTCGTGAGCGTTGCTGCTATCGTAGCACTTGCGCGTACGTTGCTATTTGGCGGTGGCGAAGAACAGGTTGAAGAAAACAGTGCACAAGAAAATGCGCTCGTGCAGGTGACGGCAGATCGCAGTGTGCGTATGACGGTTCGAGGTGAAATCACCGCTGACGAGCAATTTCGTTCGTACCAAATCACCGTTTCTCCATCGAATCGTGTCATGACAACCTATGCTGGCTACCTCGACCAACAGATAGACACTGTGCAGCTCGGCAACAACACGCGTGCGTACGAAGAATTTGTCTATGCGCTCAATAGGGCAGGCATGATGGAGGGGACTCCACTCGAAGGCGAAGAAAATGATCGCCGCGGCCTCTGTCCATCGGGTAAGATTCTCGAATTTGAAACATTGCAAAACAGCAGTTCCGTAGAGATGTTGTGGACAGCAACCTGTAGCGGCATTAAGAGCTCGTTTAATGCAAATTCCGCACAAATCAGCGACATGTTCCTCGAGCAAATTCCGCAAGGTCGTGATCTCTTAAATAACATCAACGAATAGGAGCAGCCTATGACAGCAAAAACCTCGATCAAAGCGGTAATATTCGATTGTTTCGGCGTGCTGTATACGGGCAGCTTAACTGAGCTTGCCAATCACTGCGATTCTCCTGAAGATGTGAAAGAAATGTATGATAGCACGCGCGCGGCAGACCATGGATTTTTGGCCCGTGAAGACTACATTTCAAAGATGATGGAACTGACGCATTTGAGCAAGCGCGAAGTCGTAGACTTGATGAGCTCTGCGCAGGTGCGAAGTCGTGGTATGTTTGCCTACGCTGCCGAGCTAAAAAAGCGTGGCTACAAAATAGCGGTCTTGAGTAATATTGGGCGTGATACTATCCAAAAACTCTTTAACGAGCATGACTATGAATTGTTTCATGCAATTATTGCATCGGGTGACATCGGTATCACTAAACCACACATCACCGCTTACGATCGCACGTTAGAGCGACTACGGGTACAACCACACGAAGCTATCATGATAGACGACGCGTACTCAAACGTCGAGGGAGCAATCGAGGCGGGTATGCATGGTGTGGTGTTTACTTCTTTGGTAGACCTGCGATCTAAGATAGAAAGTATATTACGTGCCTGAACTGCCAGAGGTAGAAACGGTTCGACGAGGGCTTGAAACGCTTATTATCGGCCGAGTGATTCGCAGTGTTGGAGTGCTCAACTCTCCAAAAAGTTTTCCGAATGCTCAGGCAGATGTTGATGCATTTATGATCGATGCCGAAATTGTAGCGGTTCGTCGTCGAGCAAAAGTGTTACTCATCGATCTATCGACTCACTACACTATCGTGATACATCTCAAGATGACCGGCCAGCTGGTGTATCGCGGAGATCAAGTCTTTGGTGCGGGGCATCCAAACGAATCGCTTATCGGCGAGCTGCCCGATCGTTCGACGCGCGTGATGATTGAATTCATGGATAATTCATGGCTGTATTTTAACGACCAACGAAAATTTGGCTGGGTGAAACTTATTCCGACTATCGAAGTGCCGAATATTGATTTTATGAAAAAAGTTGGGCCGGAGCCGCTCGAACTAGATTTCACTTCAGCGCAATTTCGCCAACGCTTCGAGCGTCGTGCACGCACGAACATAAAGGCGGCACTATTAGATCAATCAGTTGTCGCCGGTGTCGGTAATATCTATGCAGATGAAAGTTTATGGGGTGCAAAAATTAGCCCAAAACGTAAAGTAGCCGATGTCACAACCGAAGAGTTCGAAGATCTTTATCGCGAGCTGCGCTATGTGATGAATCTTGCGATAGAAAAAGGTGGTAGCACCGACAAAAATTACGTTGATGTCGAGGGAAAACGGGGGAGTTATATGGATTTCGCTCGGGTATTTCGGCGCGAAAATCTGGCGTGTCCACGCTGCGGCGCGACTATCGTCAAGATAAAATGGGCGGGTAGAGGAACGCATATATGCACGAATTGCCAAAAATAGATCACCATGAGCTAGGCGAGATGCGGTCGCAGGCTGTATTCTCGCTTTCGCCTCAGGCAATCTTGATCATGTTGGATATCTTGCGCAGGGAGCGCGTATTGGACGACTCGTTGCATGCTCAGGTAGCTGAGTGGGCAATGGGCGAAGGCGATGATGTACCTGCAGAGTCACTGCAGCGTGTAGCAAATGCTATATGGCAACACAATGCAATGCAGCCAGAGAAGTCGCGGCGAGCCGAAAAAACCTGGCGTGCGACCGGACATCACGCAGTGAAGTCGTCGCAGTAAGGGTATACTGGTAACTGTGATTATTTTATTAACAGGCGATAATTTTTACGAGATCGACCAAGAGCTTGATCGGATTATTGCTGGTTTTGGTGCAGAGCCTGAACGCATAGATGCTGACACGTTGGAGGTGAGAAACCTGACGGATATATTTGGTGGCTTGTCTCTCTTTAACGAAGCAAGGCTTGTGGTGCTGCGGCGAGTGTCGGAAAATGCTAACGTATGGGAAGAGATAGCCAAATGGGCACAGAGAGATAGTGACACTACTGTAGTTCTTGTTGCGCCAAAGGTAGATAAACGCACCAAAACCTACAAGTTACTCGCAGCGCACGCTGACGTGCGAGTATTTACCGCATGGGGTGATCGTGACACCGGGCGAGCAGAGCAATGGCTTGGTGTGTGCGCCAAGCAGCGTGGGATCTCGCTTGATAGCGCTGCTGCTCGAGAGATTGTGCGGCGTCGAGGTACAGAACAATACCAACTGATCAATACATTGGAACAACTTGCGGTGTTTGGTGATATCACTAAAAAAACTGTCGAAGTGCATATTGAGGCTGCGCCGCACGAAAATATATTTGAGTTACTCGAAGCGTCGCTTGGCGGCGATCCTTCAGCGATTCGTACCAAGATTGCACTGCTAAGACCTGAGAACGACCCATACATGACGATGGGACTATTGGCTTCTCAGGCATTTTCACTGGCTGGTTTAGTACTAAGTAATAAGTCACCAAGCGAAGTTGCGCAAGATATCGGCGTGAGCCCATATGCACTGCGCAACTTAGCGAAGGTATCGGGAAACGTCGACCGCGCTAGGCTTGCCTCGCTGGTTGTTGCGTTGGCTGATACGGATATCGGTATGAAATCAAGTCCGGTCGATCCATGGACCCAGATTGAAATTGCACTGATGCGGCCTTAATCGCGATCCAGTTTATGTATTTTTGCAAAATAATAGCCCCTCGTTAAAGAGGGGCTATTATGAGGTAAGCGAAAAACTATTTTGTAGTTTTCTTAGCTGCTGGCTTTTTGGCCGGTGCTTTTTTAGCGGCAGCTGGCTTTGCGGCAGAAGCTTTTTTAGGAGCGGCTTTTGCTGCAACTGGCTTCTTAGCTGCTGGCTTTGCAGCGGCAGTTTTCTTTGCGGCTGTAGCTGGTTTTACACCGGCAACTTTTGCAGTTTTCGCAATAGTTGCTTTTCGGCGAGCGGCTGTGTTCTTTTTGATCAAACCTTTTTTGACGGCTTTGTCGAGTTCGCTCTGAGCTTTTGATGCGGCTGCAGCAGACGGGCTAGCGACAAATGCTTTGTGTGCATTCTTGATATCTTTTTTGATAGTGACGTTTCGCTCGCGGCGTTTGATCGTCTGCTTCATTCGTTTGATAGCGGATTTGATGATTGGCATGTGATTCGTTACCTCTTATAAGTTTGTTATTGCAATCAATGGTGAATTATACAGAAAATCAGATTAAATGTAAAGAGGGGAGGGATCTTAGACAATATTGTTGACGGATAAATAAAGCTTATGGTACAGTGGTATCAAAATCTATAGATAACACAAACACAATAAGGAAACCACATGAACGAGTCAGGCGCGAAGCAGCAAATCGTCGACAATATCAGAAATACAGATACGATATTGGTGACTGTGAGCAAAAATCCAACGGTAGACGAACTGTCGGCTGCGCTTGGAGTAACTATGTACCTCAACGAGCTAGGAAAGCATGCTACCGCGGTAGTAAGTGGTGCATTGCCGCCAGCTATCAACTTCCTGGAGCCAGAAAAGACTTTCGAGCCAACAGTCGATAGTCTTCGCGACTTTGTGATCGCACTCGATAAAGAGAAAGCAGACCACTTGCGCTACAAAGTGGAAGGCGATGTGGTAAAAATATTCATCACGCCGTACAAGACGGTAATCACCAGCAAAGATCTTGAATACAGCCAGGGCGACTATAACGTTGAGATGATCCTCGCGTTTGGCGTGACCGACCAGAACCATCTCGATAGTGCACTAGAAGCGCACGGCAAGATCTTGCACGATGCTACCGTGGCAACCATTGGCGTGACGCCAAGTACGCTCGGTACCATCGACTGGTGCGACGAGACTTCAAGTAGTTTATCTGAGTTGGCAGCCGGACTTGCCGAAGCACTCCAAGACGCCGAAAAGCCTATCACATCGCAAATAGCTAGCGCGCTACTGACCGGTGTTGTCGCGGCAACAGACCGTTTTAGCAACGAAAAGACTACGGCACGAACTATGTCGGTGTCGGCCCAACTCATGGCGGCTGGTGCCAACCAACAGCTTATTGCATCGAAATTACGCGAAGGTAGCAAGCTGCCTCTTCAGCAAGAAGATGGTAAAAAACGCAATGAATCGTTTAAGAGACAAGACAAGACTAATAACGACAAAAGTGACAAATCTTCAAAGCCAAAGAATAACGGGCTAAGTATCGCACATAGTCAGCAAGATGAACCGAAGCCCGCTGAGGAAAAAGCGAGCAAGAATGATCCAACGCCGTCTCCAGCTCCGGAGCCAGCGCCACAGACTGACGAAGCGCCTGCACAGGATTCTGCAAAGCCGTATGATCCAGTCGCTGCGCTCGACGAAGCACTTAAAAAGTCAGAAGCTAAGGAATCAGCAGCAAGCGAGCAGCAAGCCGAAGCTATGGCAGACCAGATCAGTAGCGAGGCGCCGTCGCCAGAAGATGAACTATCTGCACAACTCTCTTCTGTGGTTACCGAATCACAGCCCGCAGAAGCGCCGTCTATTTTAGAACAGCTGCAAACGGAGCCACCTCAGCCTGAGATATCCGAGACAAAGTCTGCGGTAGACCAAGACAGTACACACGAGCCTTCGTTTGGTGGTGTGCTCAACGCTACTACTGAGCAAGCCGCGCAAGACAAGCGTGCCATGGAGGGTAGCAATAGAAACAAGACGATCTTGTCGCATGGCGGCGGTCAATATCTGGGCAACGAGCAGCCAACGTTTGATTCGCCGATCAACGGCGCAAACGAAACGGGCGAACAGCCCTCAGTCGATCCATTTCGCGATATCAATACCGCTAAGTCAAACGCGTTTGTTGAGCCACTTAGTCCGCCTATGCCCACCGGTACTCTTGCAGACATAGACCAACAAAACCGCGCTGGTGCGTCACCGTATTCGACGAATGATCAGCCAGCAGACCAGGGCGCGGCTGCTGCGGATGCGGTCAATGCTGTCATCAATGCCGCTCCAGATCCAGCACCATTTGATCCACTTGCTGCCATAGCCGAGGCGCAGCCGAATCCTGCGCCACCGATGCCGAATTTTGATCAGCAATTTGGTGCGCCAGGAGCTCCAGACACGCCACCTCCACCACCGATGCCTGATTTCTCTCAGCTGCCACCATTGCCACCTCCACCTGTTTTTACTCAGCCTGATATGGGAATGCCGCAGCAACCCCAGATGCAGCCTGTGCCACAACAGCCGCAAATGCCTGAGTTCCCTCAAGCGCCGCTGCCGCCAGAACAGCTCGGTAAGGTCTTGCCACAAGCACCCGACCTGCCGCCAGCACAAGCTGCGGGGCCTGTTGACCCAAAGCAATTTAAGATACCTGGTCAACAATAGAGTACGTGTATCGCCACCAGCAATGGTGGCGATACACGTTGTAACTAGCTGCGGACTATGAAATGGTTCACCGCGATAGCGTCGCCCATGCGTGCGACATGTGCTTCGCCATCTTGTCGCTGAGAGTGGTGACAGCGAACGATATCGTGTATGGTGTCTAGTACCTCGCGGGCATCCACAATTTCATCTATCTCTGTCGGCTCGCGACCTGCCGGCATGAATAGCCAGTCGGTAGTAGGCGTAGGAAACTGCTCTCTAGGCGCACATATGTAGCGGATACGCGTGAGGGGCAGGCCCTCATTTTTGAGCCGATGGAACGCGTACGTCGCCGCTCTACTTGCGACAGTATGATCTATATGGCCGGTGATGCCATTATCGTCGAGCGTCATTAGCTCAAGTGCAAACTGCTCTGTCTGGCATGCAGCGATATCGCGAATGATGGCAACAATGCGATCTTGAATTTCAACAAGAGACGTATTAGATAGTGTGCCATCACGGTAGCCAAGGTGATGCGTAGTGGCTGCGCCCATTAGCTGAGCTGCCGCCTGCCATTCGCCGAGACGTACATCGCCGAGATTCTCTACGTTATCTGGGTTTTGTCCAGCTTCTCCGCAGGTGAGTGTTGCTAGGTGCAACTCAGTACCATTTCTGGTTTCAAGCACCAGTGTGCCGCTCGGGCCAAATGCTTCATCATCGGGGTGTGCGAATATGCCAAGTAGGAGCTGTTTCATGGTTGATATCAGTATAGCACCCTATGAGCGGCAGAGAAATTAGTGTATGGATGCAGTGTGTAGTAGAGGACAGCTGATATACTAGGATGCAATGACCGATGGAATTATACTTATAGACAAGCCAGCCGAGATGACAAGTTTTGGTGTGGTGGCGCGTATTCGGCGCGTACTGACGCAGCAGGCGGGTAAAAAGGTCAAAGTGGGGCACACAGGCACGCTCGATCCATTCGCTACTGGTCTGATGATTTTGGTGATTGGTAAAGAGTGCAAAAACGCTGGGCACTATACCAAGCTCGATAAGACATATGAGGCGACATTTATGTTGGGACAGACTAGTAGTACTGGTGACCCGGAAGGTGAGCTGACTGATGTAGCCGATCGCCAGCCGGATCGTACGGAGATTGAGCAGGTACTCACGCGGTTCGTTGGGGAAATCTTGCAACGGCCACCGATATTCAGTGCTCTCAAAATCAACGGACAACGAGCCTACAAACTGGCACGAAATGGTGAAGAAGTGGAAATTCCAGAACGCGCGGTTACGATTCATAGCTTAGAGCTACTTAGTTATGAATACCCACATGTGAAAATACGAACACACGTGAGTAGTGGCACATATATCCGCAGCCTCGCAGTAGACATAGGTGAAGCACTTGGGACGGGCGCATATTGCAGTCAGCTTCGCCGAACATCTATACGCGAATGGCAGTTAAAAGACGCCAAAACCCTCGAAGAGTTTGGCGTTTTAAACTAACTACTAGCCAATGATAGGTTCTTGTAGATACTGTTCCACACACTACGGGGCGTAAATTGAGTCGGAGTCATAGAAAATTATAAGCTTGCGTGATTCATCTGAACTTACTAGGCCGCCGCTATGAGGTATGCGCTCATGGCGTGTATAAAGCGTCCATGCCGAGCCGGTACTCGTGTCTAATGTTTCTTCTGGTGTAGGATCGCGCAAATCTCCGTATAGGGGTAAGACGTGATTAGGATAGTTTGATAATTGATCTTGTCGATATATGTTGAACGGTGCCGTACCTTCTAGTGTAATACCTATAGCCCACGGGCCGATAGACGGATGGTTGCGATGAATCGTCGTGCTGTGCTCACCGGGCTCAAACACGCGAACACTAAATCGGGGTAAAGGATTAGTCGTTTCTGGTTCTACGTGAGCCAACATACCGACAAGCGATGCATGTAGCATATGTGAGTGAGTCATCCCTAGATCGCGTAACTGTTCGGTGTTCTCGAGCTCAACCATGTCTTCTAGGAAGTTGTGCGCTTCAAGTTCCTGGATGATATTTTTACATATCGCTGGACGCACAAGCTGGCGACTCATGCTATAGCTTTCACGTTGTGCATCACGCAGGAAACGATACGGCTCTGCGTGTGGCGTGAATACATCTTTCATTTTCATACGATAACACGGTATACGCCGTCGCAAAAGCATAAGCATAGCATCGTGTAATTTGATTATGATATAGTCATTAACATGAGCGTTATGGATATTATATATAAGAATAAAAAGTCAGGCTTCACTATTGTCGAGCTCCTTATTGTGATCGTCGTCATCGGTATATTGGCAGCTATTACTATAGTAGCGTTTAACGGTATACAGTCACGTTCAAAAAACATCAAATCCACAAACGCGGTTAAGGACTGGGTCAAAATAATAAAACTTCATCATGCCGAGGTGGGGAGCTATCCGACAGTTAGCTCATGCTTAGGTTCGACAACAACGTACCCCGACAATCAACAATGTTGGGATTCGACTGGCTGGCGAGTACAGAGCGGTTTTATCACACAGATTAGCCCTTATACAAACGGTACATATCCTGAGCCTGACACAACAGACATACAGAATGGCGGTGTCGGCTCTCCTAAGCGTGGCGGTTTGTGGATTGCAGGTTCAAATCAGGTGTACTTGATGCTCAATAATACTACGAGTTGCCCAAGCATAGGTGAGAATCTTACTGGACAAAACCCTTATGGGACAGGGGTTCGCTGCGCATACACGCTTCCTTAGTCGAGAAAAAATTAACTATATATTTATCATGAGTTATACTGAAATAATGAAGAAAAGGGATGGGTTTACAATTGTTGAGCTTTTGATTGTGATCGTCGTCATCGGTATATTGGCGGCTATCACTATTGTCGCTTTCAATGGTATCCAAGCGCGGTCTCGAGACTCGTCGGTCGACTCATCGGTCACGGCGCTCAAGAAAGCTATCGAGCTATACAATGCACAAGAGGGAGTGTACCCAGCAGTCAGCGGGTGCCCAGACAATAACGGTTGTGGGCTGGCAGGCCTATCTACAATTCTTGTACCGACATATATTTCGGCTATGCCGAGTAGCCTTAACGGTGTTTCGTATGCACGTAACACTGGCGGTGTTGGCTATGGGTTGAACGTGCCGTATGAAACAAAGCCACGCTGTGTTGCCGGCACAAACCCTAATCCTACATGGGGGTGGTTTACTTCGAGTGGATTATCTCGATGTTAACTTATACTGCTACTATTCTTAGATAAAACAGCGCAGCAGGTAAGCGCAGTGATTTTTTGATTCGGCAAAAAATAGATATAGTATATCTTAAATACTTCTACCTAGCATGAGTATGTAGGGATAACCGGCACTCTAAATCCAGTCATTCCCGATGGGGTAGTACCAACGCCGATACCATCTCTGTTGCAGCCGTTGTTTGAGGCCATGTTTTCGAGTTCGTTCTCATCGATTGCATACTTATTTCCCCAGGGATTACCATCTTTTAGCCCAGAGAGGTTCATGCCTGCTGCTGTACCGATGCGATCGAGTGTTTGCTCGTACGCCGCTTGATTTCCACAATGCGTACACCCACTACCGGTGATATCTTTCAGAACCATGCTCTCATTGACGCGGGCCGCCTGGATAGCCTTTGCGAGCATAGCCAGGTCTGAGTTTACACTCTGCACCTTGGCGCGATCTTGCACGCCGTTGAACGCCACAATAGTAATGGCCGCCAGAATACCAATCACTACTATGACGATAAGTAGTTCGACGATAGTGAAACCACGTTTATTTTTTAGTTTGAGTGTATTCATAATTTAGTTAGTCCAGGGTTGCCACGTTCCTGTAGTGCCACTCCAGGAATAGCCCATCTGTGAGCCATTTGGTCGACCGACTAATCCACAGACGCTGGCGTCCGCGGGGGCGTAGGCTAAGTCTTGAATTGCACCGCTCGACGTAGTCATAAAGCCAGTATTCCCAGGTTTCACAGCTACTCCAAGGGCGTACTCACTGCGGTCGAGACTGGTGCAATAATAGACATTATTTCTTCCTGTCTGGTAAGCGTCTTTTGTGAAACCGAGTCCAATTGATGCTGGTGGAGTAGTGGGGTATAAGCCGTCCGTGGCGTCGATTTTGAACAACTCAAGTTTCTTTTTGAATGAAGCTACATCACTTTGCACGGCAGACTTGTAGCTTCTATTCTGAATACCGTTAAACGCCACTATAGTAATGGCCGCCAGGATACCGATGACGACGATAACAATCAGTAGTTCGACGATCGTGAAACCCTTCTGTCGATCTGGAGATAGAGAATAGCTCGATGATATCATATTCATGTAGTTATAATACCATAAGCTTTTTAGTGTAAGCTAATGACTACGCAAATCGTATTGATTAGCGATTGATCGACCCCGGAGACCAATACCCCCACGCTGTAGTCGTCGCGGACCAGCGAAAATCGCGCATACCCGATGGAATTGCTTGACGAGCTGAGTCACTAAATCTTGCGCGCAAATGAATGAGCTTGTATTCCTTCGCTGCAAGGTGCTTGCGGAGAATTGCTCGTAGTGACTCCCGGTATGAAGTTCGTAATACCAAGCGCGCATGAGTATCGCCACGACCATGCGGTAGATGTACCGGTGATAGGGTATTCTCCATTGTAAGCTTGGTATTCCTGCAGGCTGGTATGAAGATTGCGTAGATCACTTTGCACCGATACGACACGGGCGCGATCTTGCACGCCATTGAACGCGACGATAGTGATAGACGCTAGGATACCAATAACGACGATTACGATTAAAAGCTCGACAATCGTAAACCCTCGCATGGTATGTGGTTGGTGCATATTGCTAGTATAACAACACGCTTACGCTTCAACAATGCTGCAAAGTAGCCGCCAGAACTCTTTTGCGTCAAAGAGGCAGCTATTGACAAATATACATATCTGTAGTAACGTATGAAAAGATTAATACCCTAAAAACAAAAAAATATGCAAAACCTTACCATCTCACTTTCTCGCTATAAGATCATCGTTGCTGTATGTCTCTTGGGTTGTTTAGTGACTGGCGGTATTGTATCTGCATATGTCAATTCGGTAGTGCAGAAGCCAACAGGTAAAGAGGTGAGACAGCCTGTTGATACTTCTGGGAAACCCCAGACTGCTAATGAGAGTCCAGACGCAAAAGCACCTGCTTCGTCGGATGATTCGAAGTCCAAAGTCGCAAAAAAGTCAGACACTACGTCTACTAACACAAAGAACAAGACAAGCTCAACCAAGCGGGAGACTGAGCAAAAGAAGACAGCGAGTGTGGCAAAACCAGGTACGAATCAAAGTCCACCACCGCTCACAGGCGGAAGTCCTAGCCCGACGACTCCAGCGCCAACCCCTGCGCCATCGCCCACACCAACTCCTACACCCACACCTGGCCCAACGTGTCCTGCGGGATATAGTGGTTCGTATCCAAACTGCGCTGCTCCCGATCCATCTCCTGTTGGTGTTGCGGGTGACTGGCAGCTTATCATGCGAGACGAATTCAATGGCTCCAGTCTAAACACCAATATGTGGACGACACAGCGCGGACCATCGTATAGTTACGGCGATCCGTACAATCCACAATATGAAGATGCGTACTATCTGGCAAATAATCCTAAAGTACAAAGTGGTAAGCTCGTGTTGACATTGAACCAGGGATCGACGAATGGGTATCGCTACAGTTCAGGTATGGTGCAGAATGGTCGTCATTTTAGTTATAAGTATGGCTATACCGAAGCGCGCATCAATGTTCCGGGCAATGTGGGTGTGTGGCCTGCGTATTGGACTCTAGCCGCGCCGGTTGATCAGTCGTGGCCACCAGAAATTGATATTTTCGAATTTGGTTTAAGTAGCCAGACACGTCCAAGCTTCAATTATCACTACGGTTCATCGTCGAACCCGCAGCAATACCAGCTAAAGATATATGGTAATAGTGCTGTTGACTACACTCAGGATTATCATACGTACGGTATGCTTTGGACTCCCTCGAAGATTCAGGTGTTTATCGATGGTGCGCCTGGACCAAGCTATACCAATAGTGCGAACATTACCAACAAACCACAGTATCTGATTTTGAATCTTGCGCTTAAAAAAGGATTTACGGTTCCTAGCGGCACGGCAATGTACGTAGACTATGTGCGCGTGTGGCAGTAAATTTCTCGCATCTCTTTAGAGCACTGTGCTGTATAAAAATTGTCGCCACTATAATACAGTTCGATGCTATACTAACTGCATATGAAGCATAAGCAATTTACTTCTAAAAATGGCTTCACGATAGTCGAACTCCTTATTGTTATCGTCGTCATCGGTATATTAGCGGCTATCACTATCGTAGCGTTTACGGGTATCCAGACAAGAGCACGAAATGCTGCATGGGTCGCCGAGTTCAATGGATATCACAAATTGTTTGAAACGTATCTAGGCACTTTTGGAAAGTACCCCACTATGCCAATTGGCGATCGATATTGCCTAGGGGATAAAAATATTAAAGGCGCAGAAATCAATGCTCAGTTTACCCCATCAAGTGATCCAACCGCTTCCCAGGTGACGCCGCCCTTTAATCCTGGGGGTTATTGTCGTGACATTTATTATTCCGCATCAAGACATGAATACAGCGCGACTTTAGATGCGGAGCTTTCAAAAGTAGGGAAGGTGAATAGTACGCAAAAGACAATGGCAGATTTGCCTGTATCGCAATTTGGCGCCATGGGAGTGATCGTGTCGTATCAAGAGTACACCTCGAATCCCCAGAGTGGCATCTGGTTGGGGGTGATGTTGAATAGTCCGCAGGGACAATGCCCGTCAAATATCAACGGTCGAGTGTATGACTATCCAGAGTCAAACGCGGTGTACTGTGAAGTTCGCTTACCCCAAGCTCCATTCTAGCCGTACGCGTTGCATTGAGCGCGGTAATCTGCTACAATAACCCAGATGATTACTAAAGAAAACAAGCACAAAGCGATTGCTTTGACTCAGGTCAGCAAGGAAGATGTTGGAAGCCCGCAGGCTCAGGCATCAATCTTGACGGCTCGTATCAAAGAAGTTACAGAGCACCTTAAGGTCAATAAACACGACTTTATGGCTCGTCGCGGCTTGGTTCAGATGGTAGGCCGCCGCAAGCGCCTCTTGAAGTACCTTGAGCGTACAAACTTCGATAGCTACAAAGCAACCGTGGCAAAACTAGGACTCCGCAAATAGCGGGGTTCTTTTTTTAAGGCCTGGCTACGGTGTATTGCCGTGATGCTACATACCGACACTGTATACCTTGCATGACGTGCTACAATATCATTACCATTAGCAATAAACACAAGGGACACATATGGACGATCCGAAAAGATGGAATGATACTGATAAAGATGAAGTGCGAGAGCCGACTAGCGAGGAATTGCAGGTGGCGTCTATTGAGTCACTTGAAAGCAAAGACGATAGTGCTGTTACGGAGACATCTTCACCGGAAGTATCTGCACCCGTATTTACGTCTGATCCACTAGACTCATCTTTCTCGGGTGCCTCATCGTTTGAAACGAGCGCACCTGTGGTGACGCCACCTCCTAGTATTGAGCATGAGGCGGTGAGCCAATCGAAAGCAAAGCGATTTTTGGCGGCATATATCGTATCGATATTCTCGGCTATTTCGTTGCTGCTAAGTGGAGGGTTTCTCGGCTATGTATTGCTCGATCACTTTATAACTGAAGAAAAAGACGATTTAGGGTTCTACTTCGACCTTGCACCGCTATATATTTCGATGATGGCCAGTATGTTGGTGTTTGGTGCACTGTACTTTCTTGCAACACAATATGTCGCCAAAAGTGCTTCCCGCGATGCTATTAAGCTTCGCGACTGGCGTGTGTACAAGACGATTTATGCATTTTTCAGTGCTGGCCTACTGGTCGCTGCTGCATCTGTACTGGCGAGCTTGCTGTATATTCCTTTGGCGCAGTTGATGATTGCGGATGATCTTAGTACTCGTCAGATTCTCATACAGGTGCTTGGTGGAATTCATGTACTTATCTGGATTGCGCTGTTGATCTGGCAAGAACGTCTTGTGAAGAACGAGAAAAATCCGTGGCTACAAGGTCTTTTCGTTATCATCCTTGCGGCTATCATCGTCGTCATGACAGCTATCTTCCCGGTAGGAAGCAAGACTGATGAGCGCTACGATCACCGCGTAGAGAGTGATCTTCAGAAAATTGCTTCTGAAATTTCTACCTATCAAATGGAAAATAACGACAAGCTGCCAAGTTCGCTTGAAATTCTGGAATTTGGTAACGGCGTGCCAATTCAAAATCGCCTAGACAACTATAAATACACCGTCAAAGAGTCTGCAATGTCGCAAGAGACATCGGAAGAGGCGCAGTATCAGCAGATGCTACTACAGATGCAAGAATCTGGCGCAATGGACACAGAGGCAGGAATGTCGATGGACGAGTATCGCTCGCCGATGCCTGAGCTCTCAACCCAAACCTATCAGCTATGTGCAACATTTAGGCTTGATACAACAGACGCAGAAGAGTCGCCATATGCAGCGATGCTTGGCGTGATGTCGGGTGCAAGTTCGACCAGTAGTTTAACTGGCAATACGGACTCTTTTAGCAAGCACAAGACTGGCGAAGTCTGCTTCGATCGTTCTTAGTATTTCGATCACAAAATCTAAAAGGTAGCGTGTGCTACCTTTTAAATTTAGTAAGCCGTTGTGACTGGTTTAGTGGCTCGATAGTTGCTTGGCGCGAAGTGCAAGCGCAGCCACGACCGCATGTGCGTTGGTAACACTGTGGTCTGCGCCTTTGATTTCTACACCCTGGAACCATGGATTGTCTGCATGGAGAGAAGCAATTCGTTGATTGTCTGCCCTAGGTGAGACATTGGCTTTTGTACCCCAGGCGGTGACAACACCTGCGTGTTCATGCTTGGCTATCAATCCATTAATATCATCTGCTGTATCACGATTGCGCATCAGTTCGAGTGCGGCGATGTTTGAAGGACTCAGGGCGCCAGCGCCAAATCGAGCAAAGCCGGCGAAACCGTCTCCGGCTATCGCATCGAAATCTTCAATATTTTGCTGACTGATTTCTATGTTTTGAGATAGTTGTGCGCCGCTGGTGAGAAAATCTTTCGCCACACTCAGCGGTGATCCGCTCAAAAGAGGGGACTCAACAAGCGTCGCCGATCCTAGGTCGATATCACTGGTACGTGCAAATGCTGCACCTGTAGTGGCGCCAAGCGACATGCCAACTATATGTAGCCGCGACTCCGATGCATCGATATAATCAAGTGCGCGTCGATATCTGTCACTGTAGGGAAGTGCGCGTCCATTTCGCAGACGCAGACGTTCGCGTCCACTGAGATTGAGATTATTTTCGCCGAGTGTGTTGTTGGGAAGAAGGACAAGTGATGCCTCGGGGCTTAAGACTGCACGAATTCCCATTGCTCTCGTAAAACTTGCAAGCGTCCTGCCGTTACCAAACTCTCCTCCGATCACAATTGTTTCGTCGCTGTTTTCTCCTGTGAGCGCTACTGCGCGGAAGTGCTCGTCGCCCGATAGTTTGATCGCGGCCGTGGAATCCTCGAGCATATCAGCAAACTGATTCTTGTGCTGTTCGTAGTACTCGCGTTGCTGGTCGATAAGCTTCTGTGAAAGGATTGCGTCGTCACCCTCCATGAGGCTAGGGTAGGCTGCTACGTACGATAAAGATTCGGGAGATTTCGTCATGTGCCATACTATACACTAAAATATTTTATACGCAACTTCTGCGTGGAGGTAATTGATGTATAATAGAAGTATCACTCAGTAGCAAAATAAGTGGTGGATGTGAGAGTTCGTTGTAAACTTACTTATTTGCTCGTAAACAAGTAAGAGTGTCTAAAAAGGAGACGATATGTCTACAATCAACCCGCATGGGAAAGAAATTATTAGCGTCAGCACTCAATTGGCTGGCAAAACACTCACGCTCGAGGTCAACCGACTTGGCTTTCGTACTACCGCCAGTGTGTTAGTGCGTTATGGCGACACTGTGGTACTTGGTACGGCTATGGTTGGGTCACGACCAGTCGTACTGGATTATTTTCCGCTATCTATTGACTACGAAGAAAAATTTTATGCAGCCGGCAAGATTAGCGGCAGCCGCTTTATCAAGCGCGAAGGTCGCCCAAGTGACGAAGCCATACTGATTGGTCGCTTGATCGATCGCCCGATTCGTCCATTGTTTCCTAAGGGCTACCGACAAGAGGTGCAAGTTGTCGCAAGTGTGCTCTCTATGGATCCAAACTTCCGCCCGGACATGATTGCCATGATTGCATCGAGTGCAGCACTCAGCTTAACCGGCACACCGTTTGACGGCCCAGTGGCTGGTTTGCGCGTTGGCCGAGTTGACGGTGAGTTTAAAGCGTTCTTATCGCCAGAAGAGCGCGACGCGAGCGACCTCGACCTTGTGGTAGCGGGTATTGAGAGTGGCATCACTATGGTGGAGGCTGGTGCAGACGAGGTGAGCGAAGAAGTTATTGCCGACGCACTTGCCTGGGCTTTTGAGCAGTATCAGCCTGCAATTGCACTGCAAAAAGAACTTGTTGAGAAGATCCAGCCAGCTACACAAGAATATGAACTTGTATTGCCAAACGAAGCTATTCAGACGGCCGTAGATAGCTGGGTAGACGGCAAACTCGGTTCTGCTTTGCACCATCCTTATCCAGAGCGCAACGAAATGGTGAATGAACTTCGCTGGGCGTTCCATGCAGAATTTGGTGAAAAAGTCGGCGAAGACTATGCTGCGCTACGTGATGAATACGACGAAGCGTTCACTATGGCACTTCATAAAGATGTGCGCAACGGCATCGTCGAGAGCGGTACTCGCCCAGATGGCCGTAAGCTGGACGAGATTCGTCAGCTCAGTAGCGAAGTTGGGGTACTGCCACGAACACACGGTTCGAGCATATTTACTCGCGGAGTTACACAAGCGCTCAATATCGTCACGTTGGCTCCACTCAGTTATGCGCAGATGATAGACACTATGGAGGTCGATGACGGTGAGCGTCGTTACATGCACCACTACAATGCACCTGGGTATACTGTCGGGGAAGTTCGTCGACTCGGTGGCGCAGGTCGCCGCGAGATTGGCCACGGCTACCTAGCTGAACGCGCGGTACTGCCAATGTTGCCGTCGGAAGAAGATTTCCCGTACGCAATCCGTAGCGTCACAGAAATAATGAGCCAGAATGGCTCAACATCGATGGCCGCAACATGTAGCTCGATTCTTGCGCTTATGGATGCGGGCGTACCGCTTAAGCGACCAGTTTCTGGTATCGCTATGGGCTTGATGATCAACGGCGACACACCATACGTCATGAGCGACATTGCAGATGCAGAGGATTTTGCTGGTGATATGGATTTCAAGGTGACAGGTACCAGCGAAGGTATTACGGCTATTCAGATGGACATGAAAGTACATGGTCTACCGGTAGCAGTGCTCCGAGAAGCACTTGAAAAATCAAAGCCAGGTCGCGCACATATTCTCGCGCACATGCTTACGACACTCGCAGCGCCTCGTACGCACATGAGTGAGTTTGCACCGCGCATTGAGAAGGTTAAGATCAATCCAGATAAAATCGGAGCAGTTATCGGTAAAGGTGGAGAGGTGATTAACAAGATTACCGCTGAAACCGGCGCAATGATAGATATCAAAGAAGACGGCCTGATTACGGTGGCTGGCAAAGATGCCCGCGGTATCGAAAAAGCTATCGAATGGATCAAAGGTCTTACCGAAGAGCCAGAAGTTGGCCGTATTTATGAAGGTAAAGTTGTGTCAATCAAAGACTTCGGTGCCTTTATCAACATATTGCCGGGTATAGATGGAATGGTGCATATCTCTCAGCTCAGTGACGAGCGGGTTGAGCAGGTGAGCGACGTATTGAGCGAAGGCCAGATCCTCAATGTGAAGTTGACTGGTATTGACGAGCGCGGACGGCTTAGCCTTTCACTTAAAGACGTATAGTAGGCGCTGTACACAAAAAAAGACAGGCGATTTTGCCTGTCTTTTGGTGTGAATTAGCGGGTGGATTGAAGGGCCGCGGCGGCTTTTTCTTTGAGCCATTCTATCATCTGCAAGTACGGCACTGGCCCGTAGCTGATGCGGCTGACGCCCGCGCTCGCCAAATCTGCGTTAGGCGGTGCACCAGGAATAGCAATGATATTGACCGGTAGGGGCGAGCGCTCGCATAGCATTTTAATAAGGTCTATATCGACAATGCCCGGCAAAAAGAATCCATCTGCACCTGCATCTGCATATGCTTTGGCTCGAGTGATTGCTTCTTCAAGCAATACCTCGTCGTGCTGTTAATAAATACATCTACGCCTGCCTCGACACCAGCTTCTCGCACGGCCCGTAGTCGCGCTGTCTGTTCATCGACTGGTACGAGATCGCTACTGCCAAATACTTGGTCTTCGATATTTACCCCTACGACACCTTGTTGAAGCGCGATACTTACAGAGTTTCTAACCTTTTCTGGCGTGTCGCCGTAGCCTGTTTCGAAATCAAGCGTCACCGGTAATTGCACACTATCAACAACACGTCTCGCGTTTGCGGCAACGAGTTCTAGTGGTATTTGCTCGCCGTCTTCATAGCCGAGCGCATTTGCAACGCCGTGGCTACCGAGTGCCACTGCGTGAGCACCCTGGTCGGCAACTGCCTGTGCGCTACCTGGATCCCACACGTTAAACAGGATAATCGGATCACCTTTTTTGTGAAGACTTTTAAATGTTGCTGCGTATTCAGCTTGCGATGTCATATTTGTACCTCCGTGTTGATTGCTTACTTTACTATAGTCTCCATGACGGCGTGGCGCAGTGAGATTTTTCACAGGCTGAGTGCTACACTATAGTGTATGAATGACGCCCGCGAACACGAAACATTTTCCGACCTACCTGTAAGGGAATTTCGTCGTCGTATTGTAGGGAGTGTAGATGAAAATCAAGTGACAATCATCACCGCCGAAACTGGTGCAGGCAAAAGCACGCAGGTACCGCAGTATCTCGCTGAGCATGGGTACACAAAAGTTATAGTCACACAGCCGCGTATTTTAGCAGCGCGCAATCTCAGTTACCGCGTGCGAGAAGAGTGGTCGCAGCGCCATAGTACAAACGCTACCGATAGCATCGGGTATCGTACGGCGCATGAACGCGACGATAGTCTGCATACGAAGATTCTGTACTGCACCGATGGTTTGCAACTGGTGCGCGAGCTTACGGGCGCTGGTACAGGTGAGCGACATGTACTTGTGCTCGACGAGGTGCATGAGTGGAATGAAAATATGGAGGTGCTGGTGGCGTGGGCTAAAAAACGCTGCCAGTCTGAACCAAGTTTTAAAGTAGTTATCATGAGTGCAACTATCGAAACCGAGAGTTTGGCTCGGTATTTTGACACCGACGCCGTCATTTCTGTACCCGGCAGAAGCTTTGAGGTGAAGCGCCATCGCGGTACCGATGTGATTAGTGAAATTATCGACCAACTCACTTCTAAGCAGAGTAATACGCTGGTATTCTTGCCGGGCAAATCTGAAATTCAAGATGTGAGCGATGCTATTCGCAGTAAGGCTGACGCTGTGGATGTGCCGGTGATACCTTTGCATAGTCAGCTCGAGCAATCTTCTCAGCAACGGGCATTCCAGAATTATCCGCGCGGCAAAGTGATACTCGCGACAAACATTGCGCAAACAAGTGTGACGATCGACGATATTGACGTGGTGATCGATAGTGGGCTAGAGCGACGTACCGAGGTGAGGAATGGTGTAGAGGGGCTATTCATCGCCCAAATATCGCAGGCCGATTGCCTGCAGCGCGCTGGCCGGGCTGGGCGCACAAAACCCGGAGAATATATCTTGGCGCCCTACGGCGTGTTGCCAAGTCAGGAGTTCGACGAACGTCCAGAGTACGCTACGCCAGAAATCATGCGAAAACATAT
>Ga0076292_113_pt1 | contig 21989 bp, 23 predicted proteins | sample RifGroC2_FD_67791 | JGI IMG/M metagenome (GOLD analysis project Ga0076292, IMG submission 67791) | Candidatus Saccharibacteria bacterium GW2011_GWC2_48_9
AGTTGCGGCAAGTAAGTCGGGTAGTGTGATTGAAAATAGAAACGGTACGGTTAGAAAAGCAAGCTACGCCTACACAGGAGGAAGTACTGGTATTTGTGCGAGTGCCGGTTCGACAATTCAAAGCGGATCTGCTCGTGATTGGCTCTACTCCAATGACGCATGGCAACCCTTCCTTTAGTGTGATGCACACCGCCAGGCTAGGGGTACCTCGGTAATAGTTGCACGATGAATATATCTCTGTTACAATAGTTGACGATATGGTACAAGTTACACGAAAAGATCAGAAGGAAGCAAACGAGAATATTATTCGTCGTTTCAACCGCAAAGTGCTGCAAAGCGGTGTTCTTGCAGAGGCTAAGTCTTCAATGCGATTTAGCAAACCTCTTAGCAAGACTGAACGCCGTTCGAAAGCGATTATTCGCAAAGAGCGCAAAGCCGACAAGATGCAGAAAATGCGCCTGGGAGTGCGCTAAGCCTAGTGGCTCTCAAGGATACAATCCAAAACGATATGAAAGCCGCTCTTTTGGGCGGCAATCGTTTTGAGGGCGATGTGTTACGCAACCTCAAGGCTGCAATTCTTAATGAAGAGGTGGCTACTGGTAAGCGCGAAACAGGACTAAGCGATGCGGAAATCGAAAAGATTATTGCACGTGAAGTCAAAAAACGCCATGAAAGTGTGAAATTATACGAAGCAAACGACCGTGCTGAACTTGCTGATGAAGAAAAGAAGGAAATAGCTGTATTGAGTACCTATTTACCGCAGCAGCTTCGTGAAGACGAGATTCGAGATATCGCCAAGATTGTCATTGAAAACATGGACAACGTAGGTCCAAGCTTGATGGGTCAGGTAATTGGCGGCGTCAAAGCCAAAGTAGGCAATACTGCTGACGGCGCAACAGTTGCGCGAGTCGTCAAAGAATTGTTACACTCGTAACATACACTTATACAAAAAGAAGGGAAAAGATTTCAGAATGATTTTACTGTTTGGCCCGACTGGCGCCGGTAAAAGTATGCAGGGGCAAATGTTGGCAGTCCGCCAAGGCTGGAAATGGCTCAGTACTGGTCATATGTTGCGCGATAGCAGCGATGCAGAAGTTATCAAAGTACTCAAGCGCGGCGAACTAGTCAGCGACGAATTGACCTACGACGTATTTGATACGGCTATTCGTGATGCACACGACAAAAACTTTCCTCGAGTGATTGTGGACGGATTCCCCCGTACAAAAGAACAGGCAGAATGGCTGGCCGACTATATGGAAGATCACAAAGAATCTATAGATCTTGTGGTTGTGCTCGAGGTGCCAGAGTCAGAAATTATGAAACGCCTCGAAAAACGTGCGCGCATGGAAGATACGCCTGAAACTATTGCGAAGCGTATGAATATTTACCGCCAAAAAATGTATCCCGTTCTCGGTACATTTGCCGAGGAGGGTATGAAAATTGTACACCTCGATGGCACCGGTTCGGCCGGAGAAGTGCACGACCGGCTGTATGCAGAAATAGAAGCAAACGGACTGGTGTAAGCTGTGGCCAATCCAATCACTGGCCGTAAAACCCCAGAACAACTACAAGCGATGCGCGACGGCGGCGCGATACTTGCGTGCATATTCGCCGATATTCGCGCGCATGTGCAGCCGGGTATGTCAGAATTGGATATCAATGATTTTGTTACCGAAAAAATCAAGCTATACGGTGCTACGCCGACATATCGCGAACCAGTACCCAACTTTCCAGGTGTCATTTGCATAAGTACCAACGAAGAAGTTGTACATAGCGTGCCGACCGATTATGTATTTGAGGCCGGAGACGTGGTAAGTTTCGACCTCGTGATAACGTATAAAGACATGAAAACCGACAGTGCGTTTACTATGGTGATAGGTGAGCAGCCAAGTGGTGCAAAAAAACATCTCATCAATCTAACAGAACGTAGTTTGTATGCGGGGATAGATGCGATTCACGGTGACGGTACGACGACAAATGAGATTGGCGCAGCAGTAGAAGCCGTACTCAGCAAAGGAAAGCTTGGTATTGTTCGTGACTTAGTGGGCCATGGTATCGGCCTGGAAATGCATATGCCGCCAGATATACCGAACTACAAAACACGTGGCAAGGGCACTATACTTCGTGCAGGTGATACTGTTGCAATCGAACCTATGGCAACGCTCGGCGGTGATCGGGTTGTGACGAGCGAAGAAGATGGCTGGACGATTTCAACTCGCGACGGAAGCCTCGCGGCACATTTTGAGCATACGGTATTAATCACTGAGGACGGCGCAGAGATCCTAACAAAAGTGTAAATTTCGCGTGCTATAGTGTAGTGATGATTGAGTTGTCGAAAATTATTGAAATTCCGCCTCCCGTTCGCCTTACAACTGGCGGTGAAGAAGAAGCGGAAATAGAACGCAGCGTGGCAGAGTTCTTTACATCTGTTAGAGAAGGATTGGGGCTGGCTGCAGCGCGAGCAGACTCTATGTTTAGGGCGTGCAACTACGGCTACATCTCCTGACTTTTAGAGGCAGAGAGCCACTTGCGCACGCACTAGATTGGCGAGATGATTCTAACTTTCATGTTGTGAGGTTTGGGGTGTACCCCATAAGCCCTATGGGCCAGCATGCTATTGAGCAGGTGGTTGTCGCCTTGAGTGAGCTTGAGCAATCACGCCCCGAGTAGTTGTGACACGCGTCTGCCGATCGCTTCTGACGGCTCTATGACAGTTGCTCGTCCATTTGCAAGTTGCTCGATAAGCTCTTTTATCCAATGATAGTGAGTACAACCTAGTACTATGACGTCCGCGCCTTTGTCGCACATATCGTCAACGATGGCCTTGATATGTGATTGATTGATTTGATTATTTTCGATGAGATACGCCCATTCGCTACAGTCAGGTTCGAGGATTGATAAGTGAGCGCCATGCCGCCGCACAAGCGCTGCATAGCGTCGGCTAGCCAGGGTTGCGGGGGTAGCGCATACTGCGATTACGTCAGATTTTGTCAGGGTGGCGGCTGTTTTAATCATCGGCTCAATACCGATGAATTTTTGATCGGGATATGTAGTGCGTAAATACTCTAAAGCCAGTGCGGTCGCGGTATTGCAGGCAAGTATGATGACATCGTAGGCGCCAGCGAGAAAAGGCTCAATGGCATTTTCTGTAAGTGTTCGCACCTCATCCGGCGACCTGTTGCCGTAGGGGACATGCTGGCGGTCGTTGAGCGTATGGATAATTGCCTGAGGGAATGTGATGCGAAGTGCTGCAGCCACTGCCTCGCCTCCAATGCCACTATCAAAAACACCAAGTCTCATAACTACCTGTCGATGATGATGCCGCAACTCTGCAATGGTCTTCCGATTGCCGCGTAGCCATCCCATCCTGCGTCGTCGGGGTTTGTTGTATCAAGCTTTACTTTGAATTCATCGCAGACGGCTTGGGTTTTTCCAGATAATATCGTAGTGATAACAACTCTATCGTTGTGAATTTGAATATAAGGACCGATCACAGGATCGGATGTGTTGTTGTGGTTGCCGCTAGTCACATCACCTACTTTTGCAAGCTCTTGCATGAGCAGCGCACTCGATGCTTCTGTCGGTGTTTCGCTTGTGCCCGGTGTTTGAGTCCAGTTGCGACATGTGCGCATACTAGAGTTAATGGGGGACTGTGGAAAGCCTGTACCTAGGCAGTACGTGCCAGGAGGGATGCCGGGGACATCCGGCGAGGCTGGAAATTTGCGCATAGTTGATCTGTAGAGAGATATCAGATCGGCATATTTATGCGCCTCTGTTGCACGAGAAGTGTTAGTGGCCCTTGTCTGTATGCCGTTATAGCTCACAATGACGATTGCAGCTAGGATACCAATCACCACAATAGTGACAATTAATTCGACAACCGTAAAACCAGTGCTGCGTGTGTTGTGCATGAGTATTCCTGTATTTTTATCACTACATCTTATTAAGCATCTTTAGCATATGCTTTTTACGTGAGATGTACAAGATGCTTGCATATAAAACCTATTCAAAATCCCGCATAAGCGCTATACTATACTACATGCAAGACACTTCTCGTTATGCCGTTGGTATTGACATAGGCACAAATAAAATTCGATGCGTCGTAGGACACGTCGATGCATCTACTGGCGCACCGACTATCGTAGGAGTGGGTGAAGTCTCAAATAGCGGTATGCGAAAGGGTGTAGTCGTCAATCTACAGGGTCCGAGCAAAGCTATAGATGATGCACTTGGTGAAGCAGAGCGCATGAGCGGCTATCAAGTGAACGAAGCGACCTTGAGTATCAACGGCGCACATATTCTCAGCACAAAAGCCGACGGCATGATCGCAATTGGTATGTCAGGTCAAGAGGTGAGTGCGGAAGATACTGCACGACTCGAAGATGTTGCTACTACTGGCAAGGTGCCAGCAAATAGAGAGATTCTCGACTTAGTGCCGTTTAGTTATCGACTCGACGGCCAAGACGGAATCAAAGATCCGATAGGTATGGTGGGTACGCGACTTGAGATAAATGCAAATGTCGTCTCGGCGCTTGCACCACATGTTGCAAACCTGCAGAAAGCTGCTGAACAGGCTTCTGTGCATCCGCACGCACTCGTACCAAGCCCAGTCGCTGCGGCACGTGCGGTACTCAACGAGCAGCAACTCGAAAATGGTGTCGCAGTCATAGATTTCGGCGGTTCTACTACGGGTATCGCTATCTACGAAGAGGGCGACTTGCAATACACTTCTGTGATTCCTGTCGGTGGCAACAATATTACGAACGACCTTGCGATCGGACTCAAGACAGATCCGGAAATCGCAGAGCAAGTAAAACTTCAACATGCATCTGCCGTGACGGGCCGTGATAGTAAAAAAGTTTCAATTAAGCACGAAAAAGAAACGTTTGAGTTTGAAGTAACTGACATCGACGAAATAGTCGAAGCGCGACTTGAAGAGCTCTTTGATAAAATCAACAGCGAACTCAAAAAAGCGGGGCGTAAAGGCAAATTGCCAAATGGCGTTGTATTGGTAGGTGACGGCGCTAGGCTTAAGGGTCTGGTGGAATATAGCAAGCAGACACTCGAACTCGCAGCTCGCATCGGCAAACCAAAAGGCTTTGGCGGTGTTGCCGATCAACTTGAAAATCCATCGTTTGCAGCGGCTGTTGGCCTGATGTTTAGCGACATGCTCAATATTGAAAATCCTTCACAAGCACACAGAAAGCAAGCTAGCAGCCACGGCGTAAAGCAAAGTGCGTCGCAGGCAAAAGGTTTCGTGAACAAGTTTTTAGATCGCTTTCGTGCATAGCATCTGTTGCGATGCTTGAACGCGCACTGTGACGTGATATACTAGATAAAGATTATAGAACCAGGGGGAGAAGTACGTAGATGCCCGAAGTAAAACCAAGTGAAGTCCAGACGTTTGCAAGCATCAAAGTAGTTGGTGTTGGCGGTGCTGGTGGCTCAGCGGTTAACCGCATGAAAGAAGCTGGCCTAAATGGCGTACAGTTCATTGCAATGAACACGGACGCTCAGGCGCTCCATAACTCAAAAGCAGACGTAAAAATCCATCTTGGAAAAGATGCGACTGGTGGACTTGGTGCAGGTGCAGACCCAAGTGTGGGTGAGCGTGCGGCAAGTGAATCTCGCGAAGAGATCAAAGAAGCGCTCGCTGGCGCCGACATGGTATTTGTCACTATCGGTGCAGGCGGTGGTACTGGTTCGGGAGCCGGCCACGTGGTTGCAGAAATCGCTCGCGAACTTGGTATTCTTGTAGTTGGCGTTGCCACGAAGCCGTTTAGCTTTGAGGGAGAAAAGCGTCGACAAAATGCAGAATGGGCGATTGCTCATCTCGGCCGACAAGTTGATACACTTATCACTATTCCAAACGATCGCTTGCTCCAGACTATCGATCGCCGTACACCACTACTTGAAACGTTTAAGATTGCCGACGATGTGTTGCGTCAGGGCGTACAGGGTATCTCCGAGCTTATCACTGAACACGGCTTGATCAACCTCGACTTTGCTGATGTTAAAGCTATCATGAGCAACGCTGGTTCAGCACTGATGGGTATTGGTCGAGCAAACGGCGAAGAGCGTGCCTCACTTGCTGCACAGCAGGCAATTGAATCACCACTTATCGAAGTGTCGATCGATGGTGCTAAGGGAGTACTCTTTAATGTGACCGGTGGTTACGACATGAGTATGTCTGAGATCCAAGAGGCGGCAGAGATTATCACTAGCGCTGTGTCACCAGATGCAAATATTATATTCGGCGCAACGCTCAAGCCTGAGCTCGAAGATGAGTTGATTATTACAGTGATTGCAACCGGGTTTGATAGCGAATATTTCCACGAACAAGTCTCTGCACTTGGTGCTGCTCGTGCTACTACTGTTGAACAGCAAGCTCCAGAGCGTCTTTCTGGCCTCGACGAAGCGGCTGCTGTAGACAGTGTAAACATGGATCTTGACCAGACCGACGCTGCTGCGGAATTTGCGTCTGACACTCCACAGAATATTTGGGATCAACCCGCACCAGTAGAAGAAGACGATGAGTCTGACATGCCGGCATTTCTTCGCCGCCGCAAAAAAAGTAAATCAGACGAATAAGGATACGCAAGATGAATACGCAGCAGTATCGTATCGGTGACAGCAAAGTACTTGAGTCTCGAGAGGTGAGCGATGGCAAAACAATTCGTCGTCGACGCGAGACACTCGATGGAAAATATCGCTTTACCACGTATGAGCGTATAGAAAAGCCAAACCTTGCCGTCATCAAGAAAAACGGTGGACGTGAACTTTTTGACAGAGAAAAACTTGCGACTGCCATTAAGCAATCTGTTGGAAAATTCTTTAAGTCTGAAATAGAAGTCGAGCGTATGATTAACGACATCGAAGATTCTGTATATGCGCTGGGCGAACCGGAAGTTGCGTCGAGGGCGATTGGTGATATCGTACTGGATAAATTAGCCGACAAAAACGAAGTTGCCTACGTGCGTTTCGCAAGTGTGTATCACGACTTTAAGACACTCGACGAATTTGAGTCGATACTGGTGTCACGTCGCAAGCAGCGAGAAGCGCAGGAGGCTGCATGAAAGTTGTAGTTGTCTACCGTGAAGAAAGCGATCATGCGCGTAGCGTGATCGATTTTCGCCGTGATTACGAACGACAGACCGGGCGCGAGCTAGAAGCCATTGACCCAGATCAGCCCGAGGGGGCAAATTTTTGCCGAACCTATGACATTGTTGAGTATCCAACTGTTGTGGCTATTAGTACACAAGGTGGCATGCAAAACATGTGGCGTGGATTACCACTGCCACTTATAAACGAATTGAGTTATTATGACAATGCTGAATAACATCAAAGATAAACTACAAGGTAAGGAGTCTCCGCACCACACGTTGTTTGTCGTGATGTTAGTGTTTGGTATTATTGGGCTTATTGCAAGTTTTGTATTGTCTGTAGAAGAAGTCTTGCTTCTTAAAAACCCCGATGCTGTACTGAGCTGCTCTATCAATCTAGTGCTCAACTGCGGAGAAGTGATGAAGACAGGGCAGGCGACAGCGTTTGGCTTTCCGAATATGTTTATCGGACTCATGGGCTTTCCTGTGGTCATCATGATCGCGCTACTTGGCTTAAGCCGCGTGGCGTTTCCTCGTTGGTTTGCGATTGGCATGGAGCTCGGTATTTTGTTTTGGACGGGATTTGCGTATTGGCTGTTTTTCAACAGTGTCTACGTGATACAAATTTTGTGTCCATGGTGCCTAATAGTCACCTTTAGTATGACTATGCTTCTTGCGGCGTCGACGTATTATACGATTCGTCGTAATACCTTTGAGCTGCCCGGAAATGTCATTGCACCGCTCAAAAAATTCCTCGACAAAGGCTACTACCAGCTGATAATTGCAAGTTGGTTTGTCTTGATGATTGCGCTTGTCATACTCAAATTTGGCGACGGCTTGTTCGCTTAAAGCGGGAGGTACTCAATGGACATCGTCATTATTTACGGGCACAGCTTGCTAGCTAGCCTAGCGTTGATGACACTGGTATTTGCTGCTGCACGCATAAAAAACCGATACGACATGATCGATATCGCATGGGGTTTGTCGTGTATCGTGATAGTGACGACGGTCTTCATGGCAAGTGAACGGACGTTTAATGAGTTTCTGTCTACGCTCGTGCTACTACTCGTGTTTGCGTGGGGATTTCGCCTTGCACTCCATATTTATCAGCGGTGGTCTCGTACGGCGCACGAAGATCATCGGTACGCCGACATGCGCAAAAAATATGCCAAAAAGCCAGGTGGAGTGGCAGTGAATATGTACCTGAAGGTATTCGTGGTGCAGGCGGTACTCGCGGTTGTTATCTGTACGCCTGCGATAATCGCACTGAGTCAGGGTGTAGCAGACGTCTCGCTGCTCGCATGGGTCGGGTTGATAGTGTGGTGTGTGGGATTCTATTTCGAAGCGGTCGGCGATTATCAACTGAAGCAATTTATCGCAAAGCCTGACAACAAAGGCAGACTCATGGAGTCTGGTGTGTGGAAATACACGCGTCATCCAAACTATTTTGGCGAAATTACCCAGTGGTGGGGAATATATGCGGTTGCATGCGCGGCTGCCCCCGCCTTATGGTGGCTTTCGCTCATAGGGCCGCTGACCATTACTATACTTCTTGTGTACATTTCCGGTGTTCCACTAACTGAACGACATTTTGAAGGACGCAAAGGTTGGGCGGAATACAAGCGACGTACGAGTAAGCTTTTTCCGCTACCACCAAAGCGCAGCGATTGATAATATACTTGCAAACTGCTACAGTAGGAGTAGACGTTTGAGTGGTTATCACCCACGAGTCGCGGAAAGAACAGCCTATGCTCAGTAGAATCCGCCGTCACGCGAGCGACATACGCGACAAATAAGTGCTAAAAGAATCACCTCTTTTGGAAGTCAGATGGTAACGCCCATATCAGGGTTCTGACATTCAGAAGAGGTGATTTTTTGTTTATAAAATATAAGGATGCGAAAGGTTTGAGTATGCGATGCAACTGGGCACAATCAAGTGAAGCGATGCAGCAGTATCACGATACGGAGTGGGGTACGCCGCTGCGCGACGATACGAAGTTGTTTGAATTTTTGATTCTCGAAGGCGCACAAGCCGGACTATCGTGGTCTACGATTCTCAACAGGCGAGAAGGGTATCGGGAGGCGTTTCATAATTTTGATATCGCCGCAGTTGCAGCGATGACAGACACCGAACTCGAAGCACTGCGAGACGACAGCCGGATAATTCGTAATCGACTCAAGATACACAGCGCTCGAAAGAACGCGCGCGCGGCCCAGCAGATGATCACACTACGCGGCACATTTACAGACTATTTGTGGGAGTTTGCGCAGAATATCGCCCATGTGCCCCGTGTGTCTGAAGACACAATCCCTGCGCATACGGAATACTCAGATGCTATGAGTAAGGCGCTTAAAAAAGCTGGATTTACGTTTGTTGGCGGTACGATTTGCTACGCCTTTATGCAAGCAACTGGCATGGTAAATGACCACACAAAAAACTGTTTTCGATATAAGGAGTTACAATCATGAAGTTCAAAGCAAATACACGTAGACGAGCACTAGAATACGAAAAAGACTGGGTCCAAAAATGGAAACAAGACAAGACATTTGAAAAATCGGTCGAGAACCGCTCGAAAGATAAGTCATATGTGTTCTACGATGGCCCTCCGTTTATTTCCGGTGTGCCGCACCACGGGACGCTCCTTAGTTCGATCGTTAAAGATACCATTCCTCGCTATCAGACGATGAAAGGAAAACGTGTCGAACGTGTGTGGGGTTGGGATGCACATGGACTACCGGCGGAACGCTTTACGGAAAAGAAACTGGGCATCCATTCGCGCCAAGAGGTGATTGAATACGGCATCGAAAAATATATCACGGCCACTCGCGCAAACATGCTCGAAACCAGTAGCGCCTGGGAAGACACTGTCGATCGTATTGGTCGTTGGGTTGATTTTCAGGGTGCATACAAAACCATGGACAAAGAATACATGGAGAGTATCTGGTGGGCGTTTAAAACACTCTACGAAAAGGGCAAAATCTACGAAGGCGAGAAGGTACTAATGTATTGTACGCTCGATGCAACGCCGCTTTCAAAAGCCGAAGTGACGATGGACGCCGGCGCCTATCAAGACGTTACTGATCCGAGCGTGTATGTAAAGTTCAAGCTAAAGGATGGCAGGACGTTACTTGCATGGACAACCACACCATGGACATTATCTGCAAACACTGCACTTGCCGTTAACCCGGCACTTGTCTATGTTGAAGCAACGCTCAGTGACGGAGAAACATTCATACTCGCAAAAGAACTTGTCGAAAAAGTACTTATAGATGATAAAAAACAGCCTCTGAAGTATACGACCGGAAATGACATAAAGGGTATTGAATTAGTCGGACTCGCGTATCATCCAGTGCTCCCTATCCCCAAAGGCATGGCCGAAAATCCAGTTGGGAAAAACGCAAAACGGGTTAACAGTAAAACGACGTACGCCGTCGATCAGCAAATGTACAAGGTATTTGAAGCAGACTATGTGAGCGCCGACAGCGGAACCGGCATTGTTCATATTGCGCCAAATTACGGGGAAGAAGATTACTCGCTTGCGGAAACAAACAATGTTTCTGGTTTTCATGCGGTAGACGAAAACGGCAATTACTACAAACCAGTCGCAGATCAATTATACGAATACTTGCCATGGCTTGATTCGAGCGAACCACTGAATGTATGGACGAGTAATAAAGAAATTGCAAAAGGACTGAAAAAAGCCGGTATCGTTTGGAAAATTGATTACATAAAACACAGCTACCCGCACTGCCATCGTTGTGGTACGAAATTGATGTACCGCGCACACCCCAGCTGGTTTATGGATATCGAAGGTCAGCGCGAAAAAATGCTCGAAAAAAATGGCAATATCAACTGGTTCCCGGCGCACGTCAAAAATGGACGGTTTGCTAAGACTGTCGAATCAGCGCCAGATTGGAATATATCGCGTGACCGATTTTGGGCAACGGCGATGCCTGTCTGGAAAGGTATTGATAAGGATGATAAAGAGCATGTGATAGTTGTCGGTAGTTACGCAGAACTCAAAGAACTTTCCGGACAAGAGCTGGATGATTACCATCGCCCATGGATCGATGATGTCACATTCACGATTGACGGCGTAGAATACAAACGCATCGACAAAGTGATGGATAGTTGGTTTGAGGCGGGGAGTATGCCGTTTGCCCAGTTCCATTATCCTTTCGAAAACAAACAGAAGTTCGAAGATAATTTCCCTGGTGATTTCATCGTCGAATATATCGGCCAGGTGCGTGCGTGGTTTTACTATATGCATGCCATGAACGTGGCACTGTTCGGTGAAAACTCGTTTAAAAACGTCATCGTCACTGGAAATGTTGCTGGCAACGATGGTCGTAAAATGAGCAAATCGTACGGCAACTATACCGATCCAAACGAGCTAATGGACAAATTTAGCGCCGATTCACTACGCTTTTTGTTATTATCGAGCCCGCTGTTGAACGGAGAAGATTTTGCGTTGCAGGATAAAGAAGTCGGCGACGTCGCACGCAAACTTGGCATGATATGGAACATGTACGACTTTTTCACGATGTACGCCGAAGTAGACGGTTGGGAATTCGACGGCAAACTAACAGATCCACTAGAGGGTTGCTCGAACCCACTCGATATCTGGATTATATCGCGCTTGCATCAGTTGGTGGCAGACGTCGAAAAAAACCTCGATGCGTATAATATTCCAGATGCGATCAGCCCGATCTTGCCTTTCCTCGATGATGCTAGTAACTGGTATGTTCGCCGTAGTCGACGTCGTTTTTGGAAGTCGGAAGACGACGGAGACAAAGAACAGGCATACCGAACACTTCATTATGTATTAGTGCGCTTGTCATATGTACTGGCACCGTTTACGCCATTTCTCGCTGAAGAGTTGTATCACAATTTAACTGGCGATGAAGAATCGATTCATTTGAAAGATTGGCTGTCGGCTGGTCGAGTAAATGAACTAGTTGTCAAAGACATGGAGCAGGTGCGTGAATACGTCAACCAAGCTCTTAGCTTGCGCGCGAAAGAGCGCATCAAAATCCGTCAGCCGCTCGCGAGTGTGACAGTACCGACACTGGGTGAGTTTGTGAACTTCGAAGACATTCTTACGGATGAGCTCAATGTCAAAAAAGTTATCCAAGGCGACACTTTGGCGCTTGATTTTGAGCTGACTCCAGCACTTAAAAGAGAAGGACTCATGCGAGAGATTGTGCGTCATGTGCAGTCTGCTCGAAAAGATGCGGGTCTTAACGTCGACGATCGAATTAAGCTCGGACTTCAGGCGGCGGGAACGCTCGCGGAAGCTATTAGCGAACACCAAAATGCCATAGCTGTCGAAACACTCGCGTCATCAGTTGGTGCCGAGAGCTACGCTTACACAACCACTGTAAAAGTTGAAGACGAGAATTTAATAGTTACACTTGAGAAGGCATGACCCGTAAGTTTTACATGTCATGCTTCGAGAGTAGTAAGCAATTTAAGATAATAGAAAATTGATAATTTACGGAGATGAGTAGGAAAAATAACCTAGCAAATTTTCTGACGCGACCTGCCCATGAGGTTGCGCCAGATTTGCTTGGTTGCATCATCGAAAGGCGAGTAGGGGTCCGAGTACTGAGGGGCAAGATCGTCGAGACCGAGGCCTACGACCAAACCGACGCGGCGAGTCACAGCTACGGCGGAGAGACTCCACGTACGCAAGTTATGTTTGGTCCACCTGGATATCTCTACATATACTTTACGTATGGTATGCATTATTGTTGCAATATCGTTGTAGGAGAAATTGGTAATGGTGCGGCCGTATTGATCCGTGCCATAGAGCCACTCAAAGGAATAGATTTCATGAAGCAACGACGTGGCCGGGCTGGTGTCGAGCTCACAAATGGTCCAGCAAAGCTGTGCCAAGCGCTTGCGATAAATAAAGAACAAAATGGAGTCGATTTGAGTGATGGCGAAGTCAGACTTGTGATTAACAAGAGTGGTGCACCTGCCGAAACCGTCACAACCACTCGAATTGGAATCTCACGTAATGTTGATATGCCATGGCGTTTTTACATTAAAGATAGTCCGTTTGTTTCTCGATGATACGAGCAATTTTTAAAGTTATTAAGCCTACTAAACATTCTTTAGCACATCAGGAAGTGTAGTCTTATCGTAAGATTACGCGTGTGCCACATGGCGTAATCGCTTTTTTGCGTTATATTGGTATACTTAAAGCAAATGGCCACAAAACATAAACAGATTGGTTTGCCTGCAAAAATTCGTCGCACCACCACGAAGCACGCTAAACTTGCGCTCGTGCCACACAAGGCCAACCAGTTTAAGCCGCATCTTATTCGTCGCTACGGACTTTTGGCAATATTGGTTGCCGTCGTTGCGGCCCAGTTTGTCAGTAGTATGGGTATGTTTCGGAGTGTCCTAGGCGACGAGGCTTCTATCAATGCGCCAACGTTACTCGCCGGTACAAACCGTGAGCGCGAAAAGGCGAGCCTTGCGCCACTCACACTCGACACTCGATTGTCGGAAGCGGCATATCTCAAAGCGAAAGACATGCTCGCCAAGCAGTACTGGGCCCACACTTCGCCCGACGGCACGCAGCCATGGCAATGGTTCGCTGAAACAGATTATAACTATAGCTACGCGGGCGAAAACCTTGCTCGTAATTTTACGTCTAGCCAGACCGTCGTTAACGCATGGATGAGTTCGCCTGCTCATCGAGATAATATTATGAGAAGTGAATATAAAGACGTTGGGTTCGCGACGGTTGACGGCACTATGAATGGTCGCCCGGTTTCGCTGGTGGTTGCGTTGTATGGTGCGCCTGCGCAAAATAATGCAGTCGCAGTAAAAGGTGCCGAAAATTTTGTGGCATCAATGGGGCAGGTGGGTATACTCGCGAGGGTTGGCATCGCGCTCCAGCAGATGAGCCCTGCGGTACTGGGAAGTCTGGTGCTACTGCTTCTTGCGGCAGGAGTAGCTATAGCTGCGCATGTATATCGTCGTTACATTCCTAAATACTTGCAAAGCACTTGGCAGCATCACCACGGTCTTGCGAAGGCATTGGGCTTGTCGTGTCTGGTGGTTGTCATGCTCGCTCTATACAGCACCAACATGCAGTTGTAGCGCGCACTATCACGGACACGACAGGGTATATTGACATATATACGTAAGCGTGTTAATATATGTCCATAACAATTTCAAACACAAACACACAACAACTTCATGATATTTCTACGACACCATCAGATGCACTTTAGGCCTATCGACCCATTGGGCGATGGACTCGGTGACGAAATAGCTGCTGAGCGCAACGAGCCAGAAGCTATTCGTGACCTTGCTGAACCACTCGATGCGGATATGCTGCAGCGAAGGTGGAGCGTGCTTCTCGAAGAAGTGAAGAGTGACCCCGAGTGGTTTGAGTTTGCTAATGATTAGGGCATTAGCACTTTGTGCTATACTTCGTAAGTATGTTTAGAGCTATTTCAGACGAAGAATTCGACACATTGATCACTCGTGCAATGGACGAATTACCTCAAGAGTACATCAGACGTCTCGATAACGTTGCGATTGTACAGGCCGACGATCCGAGCCACGAACAGCGCGAAAAGATGCATATCGACAACAACCACCTTTTGCTCGGTCTTTACGAAGGGATTCCGCTTCCGGCGCGTGGTGCAGGCTATACGTTCGTATTGCCAGATAAAATCACATTGTTCAAAAATCCTTTGCGACACGTGTCTCACGACGACAAAAGCTTTTTCGAGCAGGTGAAGCGTACACTTTGGCACGAAATGGCGCATTTTTACGGACTGAGCCACGCAGATATGGACAAGCTGCAGCAAAAATAACCACAAGTCTATTTGTTTGCTATACTTGATGTATGGTACTACGAGGAGGCGTGCGGCAGTTCCACAAGCAATCTTTGCTATTTATCGCAAGCTTTTTCATGCTGATCACTGGTATGTCGGCAACTCACGTAGCGTACGCCAACGCCACGGATGCACAGCTTACATCGCCTGAGCTTGGGTTTAGCAAATCGAGTATATATCGCTCTCAGATCGATACGCTACGTTACTACAGTAGCGACTCAGATGCTGACCCCACGTTTTATGTAGTGAGCGGCAATGAAACAGATGAGGGCAGTCAAGTCACATCGGAAGACGTGACGCCAGACGAGGCTACATCGTACAAAGCCTGGAAGATATCGTACAGCCCTAGTGCGGCTGTAAAGCTGTTGGTTTACGGGGGCACCAAAGAGGCCGACTCAGAAGCAGTAGCGAGCGTGAGCCTGCTCGACAATCCGGAGATCTCGCTGAACGAATATACCGCGATACGCGGCGGTGCGACACTTGCAGTCCGAGGTAGCATAGACCAAAAGCCGCTTAAAGGCTTAAATATTCGCGCCGAGCTTGTGAGTAGGGAGGCGGAAGCAAAACGTATCGCAGAGGCTACCGTGACTGTGAGCGAAGATCAAAAATTATCCGCACAGTTGCCACTACCAAATGGCCTTGTTGGATCGTATATGGTAGTCTTAACTGCTGTCTACTCTGGAGCCAATGTCGATAGTGATGAAAAAATCGTCGAGCTTAACACCACTAAGCCTATAGTGTCAGTAGCTACTGCGCGCGAGCAGGTTGATGCGGGTGAGCGGATCACGATAAATGGTACTGTGGAGATATCTGCAGCACCGGTCGAAAATGTTGTTGTATCGTATGGCAATCGGCAAGAAAATGTCGCGGTTGGTTCCAGCGGTTTATTCACTTTTACTACTCCAGAGGCTTTGGGGCAGGGGACATATACATTTTCTGTCACGGCTCGGGATGCACTCGGCAACACGAATGAATCTTCACCCGCCTTCACTACGGTCGTCGTGCGCCCACCTGTAGTGCGGAGTAATGTGGTGCCGCTCGAAGAAGTGAAAATAGTGCCAGTAACTCGCTTATCGAATGATTTCTCCATACCGGTTGCAACGAGTCTGGTGAGTACTAGTAACGTACGCCAAGGGTTCGGCGTGTCATCTGCGCAGTCGCGCGGTGACGTATTGGGCTCCGAAGAGCGAAATTTAGATGGTGTGATAGACCTAAACGCCGATGAAGCGGCAGAGGGAGATACCCCTCTTGCTCCTACCAGTAATGGATGGTCACTCTTTGGCGTGTCATGGTACTGGTGGGCAGCAGGAACTATGACAATATGGGTAGCCACTGCAGGCACACGCTGGTGGCTACAGAGGCCATAGTGACGTTGCATCGACAGAGGTAACACGGTACAATCATAAGCATGAACATCACAAAAGCTATTATACCCGTCGCTGGATGGGGGACTCGTCGATTACCAATTACTAAGGCAATCGAAAAATGCATGCTTCCTATCGGTAACCGCCCTGCCGTCGACTATGTAGTGCAAGATTGCATCCGGGCTGGTATCACGGAAATATTTTTCGTCGTCAACAAAGGCGACTCGCAGTTAGAGAAGTACTACTCTCGCAATATGGAGCTTGAGCAATACTTGACGTATTTTGGCAAAGAAGAGTATCTCAAATACATCATGCCACCAGAAGGCATTAAGTTTTATTACATAGACCAAGACACCAATAGTAAATACGGCACCGCTATACCTGTAGGCATGTGCGCGCAGTATCTTAAGCCGGGTGAATCGGCAGCCGTGCTGATGGGCGATGATTTTGTCTATAATCCAGAGGGTGGCTCTGAGCTTGCACGTCTCATTGTCTCGACGCCCGAAGGTGGCAATGGCATGCTTTCTGTAGAAATCGCACGCGAGCAAACGGGACGCTATGGTGTCATCGAATACGATGTAAATGGCAACTATTATCAGCTTGTTGAAAAGCCGCAACCAGATCAAGCACCGAGCACCTCGATCAATATTAGTAAATTTGTATTTAACTACGATCTTATGCAGACAATCTCCGCCTACGCTAATGTCGACATTACAGGCGAGTACTATATTACCGAGCCTATGAATCAATATGTCCTTACGGGTGGCAGTATCAAAGTCGTGCAGGCTCAGGGCCAATATCTCGATGCCGGTGATCCGTATTCTTGGCTATACGCCAACCGTGTCATCCTTGGTCAGTAAGCGTTTGGTGGCAATATTGTCTCTTTCATGGTAATGCTATTGCTTTTTTATAACATTTATGGTAATATTAGATCATAAACTTACAAAAACAAGTATAAGGAACCATTTTTATGTCAGAGCAATTCAAAGTAGCGGCAAATGCAGAAGATTTTCTAGGGCAAGTTGATGAAGCAAAAAAAGCACAAGAAGCAGCAAGCTTTTGGAGTCAACAGCTTGGTGAAGATATTATAGATGGCGATCGTGATAGCGAGCAGTCAAAACAGCGCATCGGTGAAGTCGATGAGTATGCTAAGCATCTCCAAAGCCTCAGCGAACGCGACGAGGCTTATGATGCATTGAGCGCAGACGATGGCACAGAGCGCAATAGCCTCAATAACCAGAGCCTAAAAGACCTAGCCGAAGCTGCTAAAAAAGCACACGCCGAAGGCAACGAACAAGGTTCCATGATATTACAGGACGCTATTCAGGAAAAGCTCATCAATAGCTACGGCGAGTTGGTGCTGAACGGCAAGCTCACACAAGAACAGGCTGACGCAGCTATCTTGAACCAAATTGATTCAATTGGTCGCATTATCAGTGGCGAGCATACAGATAGTATTGTAGCCAGCGACGGAGAAGCACATGTTAAGCCGTCTGCAACTTTTGCTAGTGCGGAAAACAATCCTAGCGTGCAGGTTGTATTTAGCGACAACGAGACTCCGGCTGTTCCTGGTGTACGCGAAGCTGGAGTCGTGGAAGAAGATTTAACTAACTTCGAGACAGAAGCTCCTTCGGAAAGTGAAGTGGCAGAGGATGCGCGAGTAGCAGCTCTTGCAGCGGCTGAAAAAGCTAGTCAGAACGTGCGAAATGAAGCACAGCCCCTTTCACGCGAGCAAGGTACAGGCGACCAGACAACTGAAGTATTGCCACCAATAACAATGGATAGAGAAGCAGTTGCTAACTTTGTTGCACAAGCAGCTTCAAATAATGTTCGGAATGCAGTTAACGCAACACCTGGCACCGGTGAGCGAAGTGATCAAAATACAGCTGAAGTTGAAGAGCAGGATCATGAAGAAGAAAACACTGCGTCAAGTCAGAAAACATCTCGTAGCGGACTTGCGAAATTTATTAAAAACGCAAAAAACGTAGCACGAGCTAAACGAGTTAAGGTTATCCAAAAGAGCAACGAAGCTCCAGTCGATCAATCTGATGGCAACGAGCCTGCGGGTGATGATAGCGGCAAAAAAACAACACTGCTTGGCAGATTGCGCCGCGCAGCACAAGAAAGCTTTAAGTCGAAGAGTAGCGACACTGCTGAAGCAGAAGATGTACTCACTACGCCAATTACAAACGTAAACGGTGGGGAAGTCTCATCGCCTGCGGATGAAAATACGACAGATGTTGTGCCGAGGCGCGTTGAACGTTCGGCAGCTCCAGAACCTCTAACGGTAACTGCATATTCTGAAGTGCCAAACGGTTATTATGGCGCTCCACAAGCAGCTCGTAGTGAAGATGCTCCGACTACTACGGTTATACCGCAGCGTGACGCAAGCCAAGCTTCGTTCCGACGTTCATAAATAGTTAGGCATATAGCATAATAGCCCGTTCGTAAGAGCGGGCTATTGCTTATATCTAATTTAGTTGCCATATATATTGACTTTTATATACTCTTATGCTAATATAAATACATAAGGCAATAAAAACAAAAAATAAAAAGTTTTAGCACGTATTGTGCAATAAAGGCAAGGGGCATACCATGTCAGAGCAAAGAGCAGTACCAAAACTAGCCGAAGGAGCGCGAGCACCCGAGGCACTAAACACCAATATTGGTGAAATTGATGCAAGTCAAGAGCGCGACCAAACGGTTCATCATAAAATTGCAGAGATGTTCGTCAACGACCACGCCGGCAATGTGCCTGCAGAAGATCGAGACTTTTTGATTAGCACGGTTTCTGTAGAAGTGCGTCAAGTATTAAACCAAGCCGATGCAACCAACGCCGATAAGGTAAAGGCTTTCGAAGCACTTATCTGGAAACTACGTGGCGATAAAGATGGTCGGGGAGAGCAAACGCAGCCCACTGAGATTATTACAACGTATGATCGCCCAGTAAATAGGCACGAAGCACACACTGTAGCACCACGACCAGAGGGTGTACCCACAACAGAAGAAGCCGAGGCTATTCGCGAAGAAGCGGAAACCAATAAGTCGAAATACACACTTCGCCAAAAAGCACGTATGGTGCTTGGCCTGCCAAGTCTCACTATTATGACTCTTGCTGCACGTGAGAATAGGTTCGTGCGTCACGAAGATGAGACCGAGGAGACTTACGATAAGCGCATGAAACGCCACAAATGGAGCGGTATAGTCGCTGCGACGGGTGTGGCCGCATACTTTAGCTACAAAGCATATGCCGGGTGGAAAGGATTCGATGCTGGGGGTGCCTCGTCGTCTCAAGAAGGCCTGAAACCTTTGCCTATCGAGGGTGATATTAACAGCGACGGCGCAATTGATGCACGAGAACAAGCGATTATCGATGGCTTCGGATACGATCCTGCGCAAGATTCATATAACGACGAGGGAAAGCTCAAGCCAAATAACTGGGGTGCACCAATCGACGGAGAAACCCCGCGTGAAGTAATCGACCAGGGATTAGAAGGCTGGAAAGATTCTCCCGAGCAGCTTGCGACGGTCATGGCCGAGACACGCCTCTTTCCTGAATTCACTACTGCAAATATCGAAGAGATGGCAGCACGCATGAAAGGCGAACCGGAATTTTTGAATGACTCTTATAACCGTTTGCTTGAAAAAATCAACGATCCTACGACAGAGATGGCAGAAGGATATGTGCAATCAGGTACGTATGGTAGTTACTTCGCAACAATGGAAAACGGCGACGCACTAATCTCTTATGACGACGTAGTTAAAGAAGATGATGAAACAATCATCCTGACGTTCAAGGGCCCAAATGGTGAAGAGCATACGGTAGAGATGAAGAAAAATTGTAAATTACAACCAATTCACCGAAATCCTACTCCTGTAGTGATAGCTCCTATGTATAACGAAACTGGCGGCGCGGCTGCTGAGTATAACGAGCCTACTGTCGTCGTTACTCACGAGAACCCAGGTATCGGCGGTCCTACGCCAGAAGAGCCGGCGCCCGAACTACCTGAGCCTGAACTGCCAGTCCCTGAGCCACCTACACCCGAAGAACCAATCCCTGAAGAACCTGAACCTGAGCCACCTACACCATTACCTGAACATAAGGAATGGGAAGACCAGGTTGATACAGAGATGGATCCCCTTGGCGTCACAGAACTAACAGAAGATTTCGCAACAGCTGGAAACGGCACTGGTAGTCCAAGTCTTGATGGCACAGAGTCTATAGGGTCGGGTAATACGGATGTTGTAGTCGAGGATGCTACCGTAGGTACTGGCGGAGGTCGCGACGAATCTACCGGTGACACTGGTACTGACGCTGCAGAGGCTGACCGAGACCAATCTCACGACAGCGCTACCGATGAAGCAACCGAAGCAACTGACGATGCAGCCGGCACGGCCGAAGAGCCAGTCGCTGGACGAGTAGAATAGCAAAAACAAAATAATTTCAATATCAAGCAATATATCAATAAGCCAGTTGTCGGCGCAGCAGTTGTTGCCGCCGCCGCTGTGATCACAGGTGCAACTGCACTCGCATGGGGCCCAGAGCGACCAACATTTACTGGTGAGAATCCAGCTGACTATGTAACGTTTAACTCCATCACAAATAACCCACAAGTGGGCGATGAGCGAAACTTCGTACGAATTCGCGAAGCTGGCACCAGTAGCTATGTCGATGAAATGAAGTTGCAACCAGGCAAAGAGTACGAGGTTGTGAATTATTACCATAACAACGCGAAGACAAGTCTCAATGAAAGCGGTGTTGGTATTGCCAAAGATGTCATGCTCAAGGCTGACGTGCCGACGGTGGTTAAGCCGGGTGAGCGTGGAAAGGTGAGCGCAGCAATTACTTCGAGTAACGCGAATCCTACTCGTGTATGGGACGAGGCGTATATCACAGCCGACACAGATGTTGCGTTGCGATACGTGCCAAACTCTGCTGTCGTGAAAAGTAACGGTGCTGTCAACGGACAGGTTCTTCCAACCTCGCTATTCACTACAGGTGCACTGCTAGGCTACGATAGCCTTAACGGCGTGCTGCCTGGCTGTGTGGAATTTGCTGGTACAGTTACATACAAGCTCAAAGTTGATGCTCCAGGCTTTAACGTAACAAAGCAGGTATCGAAAAAAGGTGCGAATACATGGCAAAATAACGTAGTTGCAAAACCTGGTGAGATCGTCGACTTCCGTATAGGATACGACAACACGGGTAGTATGCAACAAGACGAAGTTGTAGTAAAAGACGCACTCCCAACCGGCATGACGTACGTTCCTGGATCGACGAGCCTCAAGAACGCTAAAGCGCCAAATGGTTCAGCCCAAGCTGACGCAGTTGCAACGAACGGCTTGAATATAGGATCGTATGCGGCGAAATCAAATGCATATGTAACACTGAGTGCAAAAGTTGGCCAAGAGTTGCAGAAGTGTGGCGTGAACGAGCTAATAAACACTGCGACAATCATTACCGCAAACGGCAACAAGCAAGCAACCGCCACAGTAACAGTTGATGTGCCTTGTCAGCCCGACGAATGTAAGCCTGGTGTGCCAAAAGGCGACGACCGATGTAAAGAGGTCTGTGTGCCGGCTGAAGGCCAGGTAGTAGATGCGAACGGTAACTGTGTAACAGTAACTGGCAGTCTACCGACCACTGGTCCTGCGGAAA
>Ga0076292_109_pt1 | contig 21856 bp, 27 predicted proteins | sample RifGroC2_FD_67791 | JGI IMG/M metagenome (GOLD analysis project Ga0076292, IMG submission 67791) | Candidatus Saccharibacteria bacterium GW2011_GWC2_48_9
TTTTATCGTTTACTTTTACGGCTTTGGCATCTGGGCCAACCGCTACAACTTTAGCGACGACAGGCTTCTCTTTTGAACTATCTGGAAGATAGAGTCCGCTAGCGGTCTTTTCTTGTGCTTTTTCCCGCACAGCGACAACACGATCTGCCAGTGGTTTGATAGGTGAACTCATGGGTTTCCTCCGTGTTTATTAGCTTACATTTCTATTGTAGACAAAAAAATTAGCACTTGCAAGTCTCGAGTGCCAATATTTGGTGTGACATCCGTTTGTACTCCGTCGGTGTAAGCAAGTATACTAGGTAAAATGACCCTCGATTTACGAACTACCTCGGTCGCCACTCCTGATGGGCTCTTTCATATGGTCATAGATAAAGACGAGATTGTCCGTGCATCAGGGTTCGGTTCGGTAGATAGCCTCCTGTATCGGCTCGACAAAGCATTAACAGTAGATACTGTTACGCACATACAGGTACATCCTTACCAAAAACACATCGCTCTGTACTACGCTGGCAACCAAGATGCACTCTCGCAGATTCCACACGAACAAACCGGAACTGATTTTCAAAAAAGCGTCTGGAGCGCTATGAGCTCAGTCGACTATGGGCACACGCTATCGTATAAAGACCTTGCCGCGGCATCGGGCAGGCCTAACGCTATTCGCGCCGCTGGAACTATCTGTGGCCTCAATAGATTAATACTACTTGTTCCGTGCGACCGAATACTCAAAAGTGATGGTAGTATTGGTAACTATTTATACGGCCCAGTAATCAAAGAGTCGCTACTTCGTCACGAAAAAACATTTGGCAAATAGCCGCAAACGTCGATCAATAGTGCCAGCAAGCTCGGAAATCAATAATCGGTGCACCAAAGTATTATTTTTGTTATGTTTATGACGTAACTAGGAGTTTTCAATATGGTGCGACTATCGCACCGCTTGGACGCCCGCAACAGCACCAAACGCACTTAATGCCATTATATTTTTGTATAATGGTAGCGTCTGGATACAAACAGCTGCATCCGTCGGCATGTAATATATGGTTGCTGAGATCGATATCAGCATTCTCTATCATTGACTTTTATGTGTATTTATGATATCATATTCAATGCTCGTACACTCCGTGTAAATTCGGGGTGCGAGCGAACCTAGACAGCGCAAACTCACAACACAACCCTTTGGAGTCATGATGATCGCTCAGCGCAATATCGTTCTGTCGGACCAGCTGACAGATCTCCGTATCGCCACGAAGTACCTGAAGAACCTCGGCTTCAACCCCTACGTCGCAATGGACTTGTCCAACGAGATGTGGGAGCTCAAGCCCGATGCATTCGGCCAGCATTCGTGGTTCGGCTGGCTGCTGGCGAATTTCCGCAGTCTGCACACATTCACTGGCATGTCTGTCAACGATGTCGCACACGTCCTTGCGCAAACTTGCGTTCAAGAGAACGTTGCTATCGATCGTGGCCTGCTCGCTGGTGGTGGCTGTGATTACATCGACTACAACGTCGTCGCGGTCACGGTTCACGAAGACACCTTGGGACTGGATGGGTTTTGGCCACTCGCCCAAGCAATCCGGTTCGAGCAAACTCGTCTGGACCTGCCGGAGATGGCAATCTACACCCACTGCGAGTTTCACAAGCTGCAGCCGTTCGTCGAACACCCCGTTCACGTGTCGCATCTGTAGATCGTGTTGCTCGAAAACACAAGGTGTTGTGGCACGCTTGCGCTGTCACTTCACCAAAGTTTTGAATATTATTCAAGATTTTGGTGAAGTTTTATCACAAGTTAAGTAGTTTACCGCTGCTATACATTGACAAAAGCAACATAAAGTGCTAATGTTAAATAAACCTAAACAAAATAAACATATGTCCGGATTTGATACACGCACACACCAACAACAGGTCGCTCAAGCAGAGCGACATCGTAGCCACGAACTACAAAGCAAGCGACTACGAGATAAACTTGCCCAGCGAGCCCTTGGCGAACAGGAACAATTGCGCAGAAGTGGGGAGTTCTTCAGTGCCGTACGTAGCATCGATACCCTTGCGCAGAACAGTGCCACGGAAAACAACGTTCGCCCACGCAATATCCGCGCAGCAGCAGAGAGTTTACTCGAAAATCCAGAATCTAGCATCATAGAGAAAAACGTAGCCCGGATATATACCGTCCTTCCTGGTTTTGTCGAAGCTTCGAGGCGTCTCGACTCATCCACGCTCCCTCGTAGTATTGCCAAGACATACAAAGCACATCTTTCTCGGTTCAACTCAGCCATCAAAGAGATTATTGATACCGACTCAAAAGTAGGCTTCGAAGAAATTATGCAATATGTCGACGGTGCCGCACTAACCTATGGATATAGTGGCGAAAGTCTTACTACGATAGACACGGATGTGAGGATCAGCCTTAAGGGAACTCAGCACGAACTAGCAGTCGAAGGTGCACTATACAGGCTAGGATACGACTTAGATGAAACGGACACGACCGATGACCTCAATGGGATAGATGTGTCCACCCTACGCAAGTCTGATGGAATGCCAGTATATATCGATGTAAAGTCGTCTCATGCACTGGCCGAGAGAAAGAGTGCCGAGCGTGACGCTTTCTACGCAGGCATCGGGCGCACGCCACCATCAAACCACCTTATATTAGCTTCTAGCTTCCAAGATACCGACTTTACTGCTGCAAACCCATGGCGCCCAACCGAAGCAGCTATGCAGCGAGTGATGCCACAGCTTGAAGCGGCTATTGAGCACATATAGCGTCCTACATTTGCATTTATACACCATATGTGTCATAGTACTCACCATGAGTCTTCGTGAATACGAAATACGCGATATTGCTGATCCTAGCAAGGAAGAGCCTGCGGAGCTACTACGAGCTCGGCTTATTGACGCGCATACCAAAAAAAGTATGTCGCGCATCGCGTTCTACGACCACACAAAAGACGTTGTTTCACACGGCGACTTTATGCCGTTAAGCGTACAGTTGCTTACACCAGAGCAACCCATCTCCTCAGAAAGAAACATTTGGACAAGCAAAGGTGCTTTTCAACTTGAAAATGAACGGGTCGCACGACTTGCTAGAATCCAGATGGTTATGACAGAGGTCGCAGTAGTAACATTTAGATAGTTAAGTCTTTGACAACTTGTGTGTCGTTCCAGGGTATACGTGCGCCATCGACGATACGATACTGCTCATGCCCCATACCAGTCACAAGAATCATGTCGCCTTTTGTCGCGATCGACAGTGCCTTGGCGATAGCCTCGCGGCGATCGGCTATTTCTGTCATCTTGGCGCTGGCGCCGGCATCTTCTATACCTTGAATGATAGATTTTCGAATACTTTGCGGCTCTTCATTGTAACTTTCTTCATCTGTCACTATTATGCGATCTGCGAGTCTTGCGGCAATTTCGCCCATGATCGGGCGCTTGCCCTTATCGCGGTCGCCACACGCACCAAATACCAATATCACACGGTTTTTCGTGATAGACTGCGCTGTTTCGAGTAGTTTTTCGAGTGCATCTGGGGTATGGGCGTAGTCCACAACAACCTCAAAAGCCTTGTCGATCTCCACGCGCTCAAATCTGCCAGGTATTTTCTCGAGGTCTGCGATACCCCCGATGATATCGTTGACGCTCACCCCGAGCAAATACGAGATTGTCGCCGCAGCCGTCATATTGCTCACGTTGAACTTTCCCGGCAAATGCGTTGCGAGTTCGAGCTTAGTTTGGTGGTCAAACACCACGTCAGCCTCGCTCCCTTTTTTGTACAGCTTGACGCGCTCAATATGCGCCTCGGCTTCTTCGTGCTCACCATAGGTCATTTTTTGCTCACCGGCCTCAAACTTGTCGTAGTATTCGAACCATTCGTCGTCGTGGTTGAGTACGATATAGCGCGGCTCCAGCTTAAAGAGTATCGCTTTTGCCTCAGCGTAGGCATCCATTGTCTTGTGGTAATCAAGGTGATCCTGCGTCAGGTTTGTCATAATGGCCGCTTCGATAGGTACGCCGTCGAGCTTATGCTGATGCAACGCATGGCTCGTAATCTCGAGTACCACATAGTCTACTTTGGCTTTTTTAGCATCGCGGAAAAATTGCTGCATACGCGCGGTGGTGCCGACTGTCGCATTAAGATCGTTAAGTTGCGACTTCCCGTCCACTTCTATAAGCGCAGTACTAAACATCGCTGTTTTGTGGCCGGCGGCCTTCAAGATAGCATTGATGTAGTTGATAGTGGTGGTTTTGCCATTAGTCCCAGTGACAGCGATAACCTTAAGGCCTCGCGCTGGATATCCATAGCGAGCAGACACGGCTTTGACACGCGCTTTGCGGTACCCTTCTTCAATTTTGCGAACAGATTGATGTGGGAGCGCTCTGCGTACCCCGCGCACAAGTTTTTCTTTCATATTTCTAGTATACGCCAGTGGCTCTCGCCCCTCAAGTCGACTTCGCAGGTGCTATACTATACACAGTATGTTGATTTTGGGAATCGAAAGTAGTTGTGATGAAACTGCTGCTGCCGTCGTACAAGACGGTACGCGCTTGCTTAGTAATGTCGTGAATTCACAGATAGATATTCATGCACAATACGGTGGCGTTGTGCCGGAAGTTGCTGCTCGTAGCCACCTAGAGGTTATCAACCCAGTTATCAATAAAGCACTACGCGACGCACACGTGTCTTGGGGTGACATCGATGCTATCGCCGTCACTCACGCACCAGGCCTATCCGGCTCATTACTTATTGGTACGCTGGCCGCAAAAACACTCGCGCTACTAAAAAACAAGTCACTCTACCCCATTCACCACGTCGAAGCTCACGTATACGCAAATTTCATCACCGAACAATCCAACTCTGGCGATAGCGCGCTTACCCTGCCGTCATCTCAGCCTCGTTTTCCAATGCTCGCGCTCATCGTCTCTGGTGGACACTCACAACTCGTGTTGTTTCGCGACCATGGCGACTACTCGCTTCTTGGTCAGACGCAAGATGATGCAGTAGGCGAAGCATTCGACAAAGTAGCGAAAATGCTCGGTCTCCCCTACCCTGGTGGACCATCTATCGCCCAGGCCGCGCAGCATGGTGACGCGCATGCCTACGATTTCCCAAAGGCCAAGATGTCTGGCGCGTATGATTTCAGTTTTTCTGGCCTTAAAACAGCCGTCCTAAGGCGCTTGCAACGCGAAGTGGGTGTAGACTTCACTTTTCCCTCTCACGAGCTTCCAGGTCTTGTCAATGAGCAACAGCGGTATGATTTTGCTGCGAGCTTCCAGCGAGTTGCCATAGAAACGATTGTCGGCAAAACTCGCAAAGCCTACGAAGAACACCACCCAGCATCTGTAGTGATTGCTGGAGGCGTGGCCGCAAATCAAGAATTACGACGCCAACTACGAGAAGCCTTGCCTATAGCCATAGAGTACGCACCGATTCAGCTCTGCACCGACAATGCTGCCATGATCGCTACACTTGGCTACTACCACACCTGGCGCCACGAACCCACCTCGCCATTTGAGCTAGAGATTCAGCCGAGTTTGTCGATGATTCGCGAGGTCGATGTATGAAAAACAACGTTCATTTCTTACAATCTGCGGCTTGGCAAACATTTCAAGAATCTCTTGGCCACAGAGTATTTCACCGCAGCGGCGAAGGCTGGGAGTATCGCGCTATTCTCGAGCCAGCTCGTCTCGGTATGTCGCGACTCTATTGCCCCTATGGACCCACCGCCAACTCTCGCCATGCCCTTCGCACCGCACTTGATTCACTGAGAGCGCTCGCTCGCAGTCAAAACGCGGCATTCGTACGTATACAACCGCTAGGCGCAAGCTTCACCGAGCAGGACATGAAGCGTTGCGGCGCCCAACGAATCCCCTATTCGCAACCGTCGCACACCTGGCGCATTGATGTGTCACGACCCGAAGACGAAATCATCGCCGACATGAAACAAAATAATCGCAACTTGTACCGTACGCACGAAAAAAAAGGTATGAGCTACCGCAAAAGTAGCGACCCAGGTGAGATTTCTATCCTTACAGCCCTATTGCATGGTGTCGCGACGCACAATCAAATTTCGGTGCACTCCGATGAATATTTTCAACAGCAAGCTCAATCACTGCTCTCCATAGGTGCGGCATCCCTACATTTCATGTCATATGAAGATACCGTAATCGCGGCTGCACTTGTCTATGAAGATACTTACGCAACCTACTACGCGCATGCAGCAGCAGATCATGAGCATCGCAAACTCGGCGCCAGCACTGCCCTATTGGCTCGCATTATCATTGACGCACATGAGTCTGGTAAGCAATTTTGCGACTTATTCGGCATTACAGACAGCGAAGATCCAAGCCACCGCTGGGCAGGTTTTACACGATTTAAAAAGTCATTTGGCGGCTACGAACAAATACTATCGGAAACGTACGAATACCCTATCAAACGCGCGCACCACATAGTCTATCGTGGCGCCAGACACCTCAAGCGTCTTGTACGCTAAATGTGATATACTAATAGGGAAACAAACATGTGGCAAAAACCTGGGAGGTCGCTTTCGTGTTTTCACGTGAAGTGTTGGTTTTGTCGCATCTTTTCACGTGAAGAACAGGAACATCTACATGCAATTAGCCAAATCATACGACCCGAATAAGTACGAGCCTAACATTTATGCCATGTGGGAAACCTCTGGTGCATTTTCACCCCGAACGACAGGTGAGCCATATGCTATAGTCATGCCGCCACCAAACGCCAATGGCAATCTTCATGTTGGCCATGCGCTCATGGTTGAAGTGGAAGATATCTTGGTGCGATATCACCGCATGAAGGGCAAGAGTGTCGTGTATCTACCTGGCGCAGACCATGCAGGTTTCGAAACATGGGTAGTCTACGAAAGAGCACTGCGAGAGAAGGGGCAAAGTCGGTTTGATTTCTCACGCGAGCAGCTGTACAGCCAAGTATGGAATTTTGTCGACGAACAACGCGGCAACATGGAACTCCAGCTACGGGCACTCGGCGCCAGTGCCGATTGGAGCAACCTAACTTTTACTCTCGACAAAAAAGTCATCGATACAGTCTACTCTACATTTAAGCGAATGTGGGATGAAGGGCTCGTCTACAGAGGTGAACGTATCGTCAACTACAGCACCGCGTATCAAACAAGCTATGCCGACATCGAAGTTGAGCACAAAACAGAGAAGGGGACTCTTTGGAAAATCGCCTATCCTGTTGTCGACAAAGTAGGGGAAGTAGTCGTTGCCACCACTCGACCAGAGACACTACTAGGAGATACGGCAGTGGCAGTTCACCCAGACGACGAGCGCTACAAGCACCTTATAGGCACTAGCGTCCAGCTACCGCTAACAGATCGTGAGATTCCTGTCATTGCCGACGAATACGTAGATCCAAATTTTGGCACCGGAGTAGTAAAAATCACACCCGCGCACGACCCAAATGACTTTGAAATGGGCAACCGACATGACCTGAAACGTATCCAGGTCATAGGGTTCGACGGCAAGATGACGCATGAAGCGGGCAATTATGCCGGCCTTGAGGTAGAAGATGCTCGCAAAAAAATCCTTGCAGCCCTACAAGCGCTCGAACTGCGTAGAGGAGAAGACACTATCGAGCACTCTGTCGGCTACGACTACAAAAGTGGTTTGCCGATTCAGCCGCTCATAAAAGACCAGTGGTTTGTAAACGTTAAGCCTCTAGCGGACAGGGCGATTGCTGCTATTGAAGCAGGGGATATTACTTTCTATCCAGAAAGTCGCAAATCGGCGGTTCTGCAGTACTACCGCAATCTTAAAGACTGGAACATCAGTCGTCAGATTCCATGGGGCATCCCTATTCCTGCTTTCGTAAACAAGCAAGATCCTGAAGACTGGATCTTTGACACACGAGTAGAAGATAAAGAGATAGTTGTAAATGAAACAACATATGTACGCGAAGAAGATACGTTCGATACCTGGTTCAGTAGCGCACAGTGGCCGTTCATCACTACAGGTGCGCTGACAGATAGCGACCTCGCTAAGTTCTACCCAACAAGCGTGCTCGAAACAGGCCACGACATCTTGTATCCATGGGTAGCACGCATGATCATGCTCGGTCTCTACGCCACCGACAAGGTTCCATTTAAAGACGTGTACCTACACGGCCTTGTACTCGACGAACATGGTCAAAAGATGAGCAAAAGCAAAGGCAATGTTCTCAACCCTATGCAGATTTTGGCCGAATACGGCTCCGACGCACTACGCTTCGGCTTGATATCGAGCCGCAGTGCAGGGCAAAACCAAGCTTTTTCTGTCAGTAAAGTCATCGCTGGGCGTAACTTCTGCAACAAGCTGTGGAATATTTCGCGCTTTATCCTAGACAAACTAGGCGAAGATTACACCCCGGGAGAAGCCACTACCAAGTCACTTGCAGATGACTGGATAGTCGGTCGGCTTGCCGAAACAAGCAGAAATATCGAGAAGCAGCTTGAAGCTTATCGTTTTGCCGAAGCAAGCGAAGCAATGTACCACGCCATCTGGGATGATGTCGCCGACTGGTACATAGAATCAAGCAAGGTCGAGAACAACCCAGATATGCTCGCTTGGGTGCTTGAAACAGCACTACGACTTGCGCATCCGTTCGCACCGTTTGTCACCGAAACTATCTGGCAAACACTACCGTGGACCGATAGTGTGCTCATTCTTGAACACTGGCCTCGTGCTATCGAGTACGACCGTATCGCAGCAGGGGAGTACACTCGTTTGCAAGCACTCGTCACCGAAGCACGCTACGTAGTGAGTGAACTTCCCGGCAACAAGCGATACCCGCTACTCTTTCAAAAAGATACCCTTATCGAAGAAAATGCTGCGCTCATAAAACAGCTTGCTCGTGTAAGCGAGGTCACGCCTGTCGACCAGGCAAGGGGACTGCGCCTCGCTGCTTCAGGCAGGGAAGCATGGCTCGATATCGACGAAGATACGCTCTACGAACATCAGACCAATCTCGAAGTTCGACTAGCAGAGACGCGCCAGAAAAAGAAAACACTCGAAGCACGTCTTGCGAACGAAAATTATATCGCCAAAGCCCCGGAACATCTTGTAGATGAAACCCGAAGCGAGCTCGAAGCGACCGATCTACTAATAGAACAGCTCGCTCGCGAACTCGATATACTACGCTAATACGAGAGTATGGTCGTTGTCTGAGCTACCAGGTAGACGGAAAAAGTCTGTTTGACTGTGATGCTGCGCTTTATCTTGGCGCGGGTCACGCGCTATAGCCGCCTGTGCCTTGCCACCAAATGATGAACGTTCGTTATGGGTGTGTGGATTTGATGATACCGATAGCTTACTGCCGTCACCACTGTCCGCGTGAGTCAGGGCGTGCACCATAACTTTATCTATGTGCATATCGTGCACACAGACTCCGAAAAGGGTACTGATAGCGAGTAGGCCGATAATTGGTTGTGTGAATGTTTGCATATTTGTTTTTTAGTTTTGTAATGTTTATACTAGCATAATATATTGAATAAGTCAATGTTATGTAGTAATATATAAATGTGAACAGCAAATGGAGAGTAGGATTGATAACTGCGTGCATGGCCGCAGCTATGGGCTCGACCGCCTGTGCTGCCGACCCACCACCGCCAGAATTGTCGTCGCTAGAAGATATCGCGGCGGCCGAGGGAACTGCGATCGGCCTCACCGATCCTGAACCGACTGGCGAGAAAGGGCAGGTATCTATGCAGGCAGGTGAGCGGTGTGTGGCACTGGTCACTCGCCAGCTCAACAACGTAACTATCGCCAACCTCATCACCCCATCAGAACAAGTCAAGCTGGGCGACCAGCTACCAACCCGAGAGGAGATGGACGAGATCCTGGCCGAGTACGGCTGCTGACCACACCAGGGCACATTCCTTCGAAAGAGGGAATGTGCCCGCTAGCATTGAACTTATAGCTTACAGGTGGTGATATTTACCGCCTGTTTGTATTTCTTGGGCACGGTAGATCTGCTCGACAAGTAAGAGTCGTACTAGCTGGTGAGGGAATACGAGTCGCGACAGTGACCATACAAAATCTGCGCGTTGCTGCAATTCTGTCGTTACACCAAATGCACCTCCAATAATAATTGTCATGATGGAATGAGAAAACTGCGTCTCACAAAGTCGCGACAACTCGGGCGATGAGATATTTTTACCCGTTTCATCAAGCAACACTACATAGTCAGCCCTATCAATACGTGAAAGTATACGCCCAGACTCTTCCTCGCGCGCACTCTGGCCATCTAGGCTTGAGTGTGGCAAAAGTACCCATTTCACATCGTAGGGTCTCTTGAGGCGCTTCTGATAGCGCTCTAGGCCCTCGCATATCCACGATTCGTGCTTTTTACCGATGGCAATAATATTGATACTCATACTTCTTTCGTGTGTTTCGTCATTTTAGACTCATCAGGATAAACATTCATTTATCGACACTTTAGGCACGAGGTGGCGGACTAGCCACCACATTGGGGCAGCAACCCTACTACGGCAAGACTAAGCGCTCATTGCGCCGGTTCAGAATCGCTCGCAGGATTGCGGTGTAGAGACTTACTACTCTATCGTCATCTTCCACACCCGACACCATGGCCGCTACCGGCGCAATAAGCAGGTCTTCTGGATGTGCTACGAAACACTGCACCGCGATGACGTAAAACTCTGGGTACTGTTCGGTTGGCTGGCGTACCAGTAAACATGTAGTTGAGTTGATATCGGTACCCACGAATTCAATGTTGTAGGTATAGATATCGCCTCCGTACCGGAGGCTCAGCTGCATGTCTGGGTCATCGACAGTCAACCCCATCGCACGAGTCGCCCCGGCAATACAGTGCCCCGCGATCGCATGATGATAGTCGTGCGGATCGATCGTGGGGACCATGTCGAGCGGAAACACATCGATTAGAATCTCCGAGTTTCTCAATTTCTCACCCTCTCGTGCCTCACAAGGGAATTTCCCAAGTTCGTGTATATTATTACACTTTTTATAGTATAAGTAAACTACTCAATCTTGAGTTTGCTCGCGATGCCTGCTAGTAGCGCATGATCTGGCTCGGCGGTCATATCAGGGAATTGGCGATACTCGGCTATTTGCGTAAAAGGAATCAGGTGTATATGTGCATGCGGTACGTCGATGCCTATAATTTGCTCGCCGACGTAAGGCACACCCAGTGTTGCTCGTAGATGTTTGGCGATTTTTTGCACGCTCGACTGCAACGCTTGGTATGTCGCCTCATCCAAGTCCCACACAAACTCTACTTGACGCTTCGGCACCACTAAAGTATGGCCTGGAGTGATAGGGTGTATGTCGAGAAACGCATAGGTATGCTCGTCTTCGTAAATCTTGTGGCTAGGGATTTCTCCGTTGATGATCTTCGTGAATATCGAATCTTCCATATATCTAGTATACTACTCACATGGATTCAACAATACTTGCTATACGCGCCATCACGGCAATATTCGGTCGACAACTACTGTGGCCAGTACTCATTATCGGGGGAGCTCTCTATCTGTTACTATTTGGCTTATCGTGGTGGCTGGCCGCCGTACTGCATCCACTCTGGTGGCTGTTGGTACTCATGCTGACACCGCTATTTGTCATAGGACTGTTGCTGTGGGGGTTTTGTTTCTTCATACTTTCACGCATGCACCCCCGTCTTAGCACGAAGCAAAAAACCCTCACTAAAGAAATTGTCGGCCATATCTCGCATATTGCCGAGGAAATAGGTACACCAAAGTTCATCATCCTTGGGCGTATCATCAAAGACGTCGTATTCGGAAACAGTTTGCGTGGCTCATATGTTGGCGAGTTGACGGCGGACTCTGGCCAGGCAAAGCGCAAGTTCGAAGAGCTACGCAAGTCTTTTTGATCGCAGTTAAACAGTCTCGTCACACTCCAGCATAAAGATGGATGTTTGCGCTCATATCGACATAATCTTGAGCGTTCGCGCGTTCAGTCACTTGTGTATCTATAAATTAATTCAAAATTACATGTATTCGATCGGCTACAGAGGCGAGCGTTTCAGCATCGCCTCTGTAGCCTAGTAGATCGGAGGGGCTTAGTACGAGCGACACAACACAGGGCGCGTACCCAATCCGGTAACGGCGATGTCGCCGATCATTCTGTATAGCACCCGGGCTTCATCGAGTTTTATGTCCCTAGACATGGTTACTTCAACCTTCCCGGGCTCTGCACTCACTGCAGACAGCTCGCAGTCAACTTCGGAACCCCGAAGTCCATGCTTCCGAATTGCACCGGCAAGTGCATCGGAGCGCTTGAACGAAAGAACCTCTTCTACGAAGTTTCCGGTCGAGCGGGCAATAATAACACGTACATTCGGCACAGATATAACCCTTTGATCTACTGTGTACGGATTTCGCACACAATGGTCTAGTATACACACGTAACAGGGGTGAGTCAAGATGCACGGTGACGATTAAGAGTATTGCGGTAAACCACGACAAGAAAAAAGATGCCTATAGGGACATCTTTGCTCTTTGCGGAGGAGGGGAGATATCTCCCAGCATCTTCCGCTCTCTTGTTTTCTCAAAAGTAAACTTTTTGAAAACTTCGTATCGCTGTACCGAACTCCGCGCTCGTTTTGCATATGCAAAACGCGGGAATTCAAGTCTCAATCTCAAGTCAAGAAAAAACGAGCCCAGATGGACTCGATTTTTCTTGGCGGAGGAGGGGAGATTCGAACTCCCGCTCCAGGTCTCCCCAGACTAACGATTTAGCAAACCGTCCCCTTCAGCCACTTGGGTACTCCTCCGTATTTGCTTGGCTGACTGGATAATTGTAGCATACTCACCCCTGATAGACAAACCCCAGATTGTTTGATATAGTTATGCTCATAGAGAAGAGGACAAGCTATATGAAGCGAAAAATATATTACTTGGCAATCAGTGTCGCAACCGGCATCACCTTCGCGTTTACCCCAAACGCTTCGGCGAACGAGGTATCTGGCGGTGTTTCGGCTGGCGCAGCATCTGCTCGTGGTAGTGACCAACCGGCGCAGCTGTTTGGCGACGGCGGCATCTTCGCACAGATCACCAATATTATGCTATTCGTCATTGGTGCAATTAGCGTGATTATGATCATTATCGGCGGATTGCGCTACATATTGTCTGGCGGAGATTCAGCCAATGTCAGTGCAGCTAAAAACACTATCCTCTACGCAATAGTCGGAGTGATAGTCGCGCTGCTTGCGTTTGCGGCCGTTCGTTTTATCACCGGAGCATTCACCGAAGGTGGTTCTTTCACCGGTGGAAGCGGTGGTGGCGGAGCAACAAACTTCTAGATATATAGGCACTTACGCTATATCTGCACTCTCGCACTCCGGGAGTGCATTTTATATATACGTAAAACGACCCCGTCTGGGGTCGCTTAACGTGGCGGAGAGGGAGGGATTCGAACCCTCGGTAGCTTTTACACCACGCCGGTTTTCAAGACCGGTACCATCAACCACTCGGTCACCTCTCCATATACTTCGACAACTATAGCACATCACTTTTGGTTTTTCCAGGGTTGCTGCAGCAAGGCGACCACAGTAATATGCTGTGCACCGGCCTCGCGCAGTAGCTTCACACCGGCAGACATGGATGCGCCGGTTGTCACGATGTCGTCGCACAGCAAATAATGGCCACTAGCATCAATCGCACCCGTATCTATCTTGAATGCTCGCGCCGCCTGATATCGACGCTGTGCGGCAGTAGCGCCAAACTGTGCGTTGTTGTGCAAACGAGATAAGAGGGGAGCGTACGCAAGTCCACGCATTGTAGCGAAACCTTTATATATGTCCCTTGTATGATCAAAGCCGCGTCTACGGATGTGTGACGGGGCGGTGGGTATCGGAACGACCTGCGAGTCTACCGGAAAGTGTGGCGCGTGCACATCGAGAAGCTGCGCAAACACACGGTGCGTCTCTCGTCTGCAGTCAAACTTATATTCATCCATCATCCGCTCCAATATACCTTCACGCTCGCTTAATATAACTTGCCGTACGCCATGCAGATCACGACATGTACGACATTGTTGGCGGTGCAATAAACGCTGGCACGCTAAGCATGTTTCGCGGGGTGATAATTCGATGTCGTAAAAACAATAATCACAAATTTGACGGCCAAAACGACCACAGGACAGACAGTAGTGGGGTGCGAATGTAGAAAATAGTGAATCTAGCATTGTACTTTTTACGTATAAGATACTCTCGCTATTGATTATAGACCTTCGTTTGTTATACTAAAAGGGACTATCTGTCGATAGAGCCTAGAGAAAAGTGGAGGATATCATGGCCCGTAAACAAAACGACGATTTACTAATCGAAGACGAACTGGCGGCTGCATTCCTGAATGATGACGACGATCTGACGCAAACACCTCAGGACGACGTAGCAATTCAAAATGTTGCCGCTATGGAAGATGACACTGAGGATGATTTCCCAGGTCAGCTAGCAGTAGACGTATATGAGACCGAGACTGAACTCGTGATCAAAGCGCGAACGGCTGGTGTCAATAAAGATGACGTAGACGTAAGCATCAGTGAAGGAATTTTGACAATCAGCGGCACGCTTAGTAGTGGCGACGAGTCAGAAGCAAACAACTGGCATATACAAGAATGTTACTGGGGCGAATTCAGCCGCACGCTTGCATTGCCACTCGCAGTAAAAGAAGATGAAGCGAAAGCAGCCCTCAAAGACGGTGTGCTCTCAATCAGCTTCCCTAAAGTAGTACAAGAACAAGCCAAAAAAATTCAGATCATGTAATCATCTGAAAGGCATAAAAATACCACCTCGATCGAGGTGGTATTTTTATGGTTCTTTTTACCGGTTAGCCTTCTGCGGCGAACTGAGATGTCACGAAGCCGATGACTGCATAGGCGAGGACAGCGACTACAATACCTACGATGGCATAGAGAATCGTGTTCTTCGCACTCGTAACAGCACCCTGGTCACCATTTGAAGTAGTATAGCGAATACCACCGATGATGAGCATGATAACTGCGATAGCACCGATCAAGAAAAGTAGTACGTCTGTTACTGTCTTGAAGATACCTTCCTGACCGAAAAGGTCAGCTGGCTGGTCGTTACCTTGTGCACATTGAGCTCCACCTGAGATACTCAGAGAGTCAACATCACAATCTGAAGCTGAAGCTGAAGCTGGCGTTGCCGCTAAAATACTCCCGAGGCCAAGTGTTAGCACTGCTGCTAGCGCAAGAGCTACGTAGAGCAGCTGCGATTTTGTGTTTTGAACTGCTTGTTTCATTTGTTGTTATTTCCTTTCTTATCTACTGTATTATATACCATATCTAAGCTTGGTTGTGAAGACTATTAGAATCTATCGACAACAAAGCGTACGATCGCAAAGGCCATGAGCGCCACCACTATACCAATCACTGCGTACAGGATAGTGTCTTTGGCGGCTTTTGTTTGGCTTGGGTCACCATTTGAAGTGGTATAACGAATACCACCGATGATGATCATGATAACCGCAGCGAGCCCTATAAGGAAGAGAAGTATATTGGAAACTATCTCTATGCCGGCTTGTACAGTTACGCCACCACCTTGGCCCGTTTCCCCGGCGGCCTTTTTCAGCTCATCGGCTGCGCTCGCGTGCACCCCAGATGTATAGCTGAGTGTCACGGCCAACGCAGAGGTAATGACACCAGTGGCTTGTGTTATCTTATGTGTGTTTTTAAGAGTCTTCATGGATCGCATTATACCTCAAAACCTTCCTACTACAAAGTTGATGATACCCCAGGCCATGATAGCGAAGATAAGGCCAACAACAGCGTAGAGGATAGTATCCTTGGCCGACTTGGTGCGCGAAGCGTCACCGTTGGAAGTGGTATACTTAATACCACCAATAATAATGGCGATTACCGCCACAACACCGATAACAAATAGTAAAATGTTCGTGATATTTTCGATCACACCGCTATTTTCAATATTCTCACTCTTTGTTTGTTCGAAGTATTTTCCGTCGGTATCTTCGATCACATTGATTGCCTGTGCAGGCTCCGACAAAAGTGCACTAAAAGTAAAAAGTAGTGCCATAGCGATAATTGCAGTACCGAGGTACGTAGCAATACGTGCAGATAAATTGAAGGTAGTGCTGGTTGCTGTTTTCATGATGGAATTAATTTCCTTGGGCTGGCTGCTGCCCGCTATTATTGTTTGTATTACCGGAGCCACTAGTGCTCGAGGTGTCTGGCGCCGCCTGATCGATAACGAACGTTACAATACCCCACGCCATAATAGCGACAATGAGACCGACAACCGAGTAGAGAATAGTATCTTTGGCCGACTTTATCTGGCTAGGGTCACCGTTGGAGGTAGTGTATTTGATACCTCCAAGTATGATCATAATCACTGCCGCAGTACCGACTAGGAACAATAGTATATTGGTGACTATTTTAGCAAAGCCGTTCGTACCACTCACACTGTCTTTTTTTGATGCGCAAAATGCCGATGAACTACCTAGTTTTTGACAAGCCTCTGTGGTTGAATCTGCTGCAGTGGCCGTAGTAGGGGCGATGACACCTACGGCGAGCGATGCCACTAAGAGACTAAACCCGAGTAGGAGCGTTGAAATGAAATACTTCATAGTTACTAAAACCTTCCTACAACAAAGCCAGTGATACCAAACGCAAACATGATGACAATCAAGCCTATTGATGCATAAATTATGGCATTTTTACCTTTTTGCACTTTGCTTGCATCACCGTTTGAGGTGACATACCAGAAACCACCCATGATGATAGCGATCACTGCCGCAACACCCGCCACAAAATATGCGGTATTTAGTACGTTTTCTATAAGTTTATCGCCACCTATTTGCGGAATATTGTCGGTAGAAACTTTCGGGCTTGCTGCGAGAGAGATACTGATATGGTAAAGTTTTTCAATCATATTAGAAGAGACCATTTCCTTGTGCTATTAGGTTGATGATACCGATAGATACGATAGATAACACCAGTCCTATGAGTGCATTAGTTATTGTTTTTCGGCCTTTTTCGTTGCCGTCCGGCGAACCAGCGCTGGTAATGTACTTGAACCCGCCGACTATAATAAACGCTATACACACGTAGGCTGCGGCATTGAGCATAATCTCAATGATATTAATAGCGAGTATCTGTATAAACACCGCAAGCTTGCCACCTTCTTCGTCGGACTTACCCGCGCCAACCGCTTCGATACTAACGTTACAATCACCGTCGGTAAGACCGCGGTACCATGCCGGGAAGGTGAGGAGCTTATCGTTACATGCAGCCTGGGTGACTGGCGCATAAGCCACCGTGACAGCAGCTGCTGACACTAGCATTAGGGCAAAAAGTGAGAAAAATTTATTGGCGAACTGTTTCATGTTTATCCTTTGTGTTTGATTATACATAGTGTGTACGTACTTCGTAAATATTTTCGTTAGTCGAATATTCCACCTGGTATCAGGGCTTGCAAAATCGTGTACATACCCATAAAGAGCACGATACCTATCACTACATTACGGATAATACCGATAGCCTCTTGCACCTGACTGGCGTTATCCTGAGCAGAAGAGTACATAATTGCGCCGTACACTATACCGCCGACAGCAACCACACCCACCAGGCCTGCGAGTATATTGAGCGCAATAATAAGCAGCGCCCAAAGGCCTGAATTCTCGATACCATCTTCTCCTGACGCATCGCAGTTGATAATAGAAGTTTTAACACCAGCACAATCAGCGTATGACTCAGCGTATGACACGTCAGGCATAAGCACGTTGACGAGCAGTGCCGCTACAAATATAAAAACGCTAAATAGTATGGGTGTAAGTGTTTGTTTTATTTTCATGACTATATGATAAATATACCATGCTTTGATAAAAAGCAATAGCAGCTCTCATCTCTCTAGTGGCGTACTCGTTGCCTAATACCAGAAGATACACTACCATAAGAAGTATAATGCATATACACACGTCGGAGTGGCGACAGCACTTGCTCTCATGGGGCTTGTTTTGGTGCGCTGTGCTCGTACTTGCAGTCTCTATAGGTGCACTTACCGGCACTCCCACTCATGCGGCCAATGCAAATTTTTCGAACGATGCGTTCAACCTTAGTGGATCGAGTTTTACCGAGACCGATATACCTTGCGGCAGCAATAAAAACGCCGATGCCGAGACCGATATTCGAAATTTTGCAGGTGACCCCGACTGTAGCGGCGATGTCACGTACTATAAAAACGATGCCGGTAGTACCAGCTGCGACAGTTATATTGCAATTAGAGGCGACGTCAACAAAGCAACTACCGCACAGTATTTAAAGCGAGAGTTTCAAGGTACAGGATGTAGAGTAGACAACCGGCAAAACATCACTCTCAACGACGGAAAAAGCAACGAGCAGGCACAGCAAGAGCAGGCCAGAAAAGACCTCAAAGACACCCGACGTAAAGATATTGAGCAAAATGCCGACTCTATATGTAGGCGAATAGACCCCGACAACGTCACTGCGTGTAAACAAAAGTTACTCACGTCGTTCGATCAGTGCTACACAGAGCTTGGCGGTGCTGGCGGCATAGAGCGCGATATCGGCAGTAATGAAGAGGCAGGTGAGAGAGAGTTGCTCGACTGCATCGCTGGAAAAACTGGCTACAGTAGCGACGATATCCAGTACGCGCTCATTCCGACTCTGAGCACCAACGTCAACAAAGAATGTGAAGTGCGTGGCATGGGCTGGATTGTATGCCAAGGAGCCAAGTTGCTCGCCTCTATTACCGATGGAGTCTTTGCGGCATTAACTGAACTAATGACAACCCCACCCTTAGCGAGAGGTGCCCCCGGTGGCGAAGAGCTGTATCAAGCGTGGGCTGCGATACGCAATGTGGCGAACGTGTTATTTGTCATCTTATTCTTAGTTGTTATCATCTCGTATGTCACCAGTGCTGGGATAGATAACTACAACATCAAGAAGATTGTTCCTCGGCTTATCGTGGCGGCAGTACTAATAAATAGTTCATTCTTCGTGTGCGCCGCAATTGTTGATGTAGCAAATATTGTCGGTGCGAGCCTAAAAGACGTATTAACAGATCTTGCCCCAGCTGTACGTCCTGATTTTGATGGCTGGGGTCATGTGACAGGCGCATTACTAGTAGGCGCTACGGGTTTACTGCTGTATGGTGGTGTTTTCTCACTCGGACCGATATTAGTAGCTGGGTTATTCGCTATGTTTATCACGGTCGTTATATTAGTCGCACGTCAAGCATTTTTAATAATCCTGATTGTGATATCACCAATAGCTTTCGCCCTTAACGCACTTCCGAATACTCAAAAGTGGTTTAGTAAATGGTGGAGCGCATTCATACTGCTCGCCATGGTATTTCCAGTCATAGGGCTTGTATTTGGTGGCACGCAGATAGCTGCGGGGGTTATCAGCAGCTCCGCACCTCAAGAGGAGGGACTTGTCACGATACTATTCGCTGTACTGTGCCTGGGCACGCTTACGATACCTTTCTTTGTTGTACCACTAGCGCTCAAATTTGGTGGTGGCCTGCTCAATCGCTTTGGCGGTATCGTCAACAATCGTAGTAAAGGCCTCGTAGACCGCGCCAAGAATAGATCTCGCCAAGCAGGGGATGACCTCCAGAGTCGCCGGACGACTCGCGCACTATTTGCCGACACCAACAAAACGGGGAGTCGCCTCAGCCCCTACGGCGCACACGCTCGCCGTAAAAACCTACGTGAACACAAAGCCAAATATCATGAATCTCAGCTCAAACAAGGTGATGGCACCGCTCTCGATACGTATTTGGCAAACTCTGGCGTCATCGACACTATCGCAAGAAAAGGAGCGCAAGCAGCCGGCCAGGCGCGAGAAGAGGCTATTCGCAATGCACTTCGCAATGCTCAAATACAACTCGACACCAGCGACCTCGAAGCGAGTGAAGCTGTGCTCGATGCAAGCAACATTAGCTTGCCAGACCTGCAGTCTAATGTATGGGGTAGTGAGTCGGCCAATATCACAGAGAGTGAAAAAGCAGCCTCTATTCGAAAGCTGGCTTCCCAAGGTAATATTGACGATATCAACAAGATGATCGGTGGCATGTCCGATATGACAGCACTCCAGCGCCATGCGCTAGCAGATGGCATAGAAAAAAGCGGTGTCGGTCGCACAGCACCTCACCTTGGTGCATCTGCGACCAACCTCATCAGAAGCGATGGCCCCGCACCCACGTCCGACCAGTTATATCAAAATGCGTTCCAAGAGGGTCGCTACAGCCCTGAAAGTCTCGCACAACAAAGTAGCAAATCAGCCGCAGGGCTGGCGGCGTGGGCAAATCGACCCGAAAATAGTGATGCAAAATTGGCGCTTCATGCATCTGCCGAAAAAGTATTGAACAACCCGAAGCTCAAAACAAACGCGAGCAGTGGCACCTTGCGTCATCTCATTCAACTCTAGCTTTATATTTTCGACCACTTAAGACATAATGTGTAGTAACGCTTATGATTAGACAAATAGCTGGGAGCGTGATTACTCTACTTGTCCTTGCCACAGGCTGGGCTTTATTTTCTGCGACCCCTGTGAACGCAGCTCTTGAGAAATATTCATGGGTATCATACGACCGTATCGGTGCGTCGCATGGCGTATACAACTACGCAGGAGAGTCCGAAGGTGGCACCGCGACGCTCGAATTCGTACAAGAAACCGACAACCCACTTAGATTCGCCGCTACGGAGGTTGGCGACACCTGTGAAAGCACTCTTATTCTTACACTAGACGAACCTGGGCGACGAGGGACACTCAGTAGTACCGGTCCGTGCGACCTTCTAACTGGTGCTGACTTAGAGGTGGAGGTTTTATCACCAAACATAGCCGAGGTTGCAACGCAATCGGAGGCAGACACACTTAAAGATTCGTACCTTAAGCAAACATGCGAAGCAAACCAAGACACCGCCAGTATTGGTGACTGTACAACTCAAGCGAGCGAGCAATACGACACGATAGCAGCGACCTGTAAGTCTGACAATAATTTTGAGGATCGTGCGTATAAGGGCAATGCCTACCTGGACTGCATCGCACAGGCACTGGATGTTGAGCGACCGGGTGATATCGAAGAAGTTGTCGCCGATGAAGAGCCACCAAGTTGTACAATACCTGAATTCGGATGGGTGGTGTGTCAGCTGATTGATTTCTTTTCTGGAATAACCGATTTTACGTTTAATCTACTCGACGACCTACTGGAAATCGACCCTCTCACGAGCGAGCTTGGCAGTGGCAATCAGAGCACCACGTATGGCGCATGGATCAATTTCCGTAACCTCGCCAACGTACTGTTTGTGTTGTTTTTCCTCGCTATCATTTATTCTCAGCTAACAGGCTGGCAGCAAAGTCGTCTCGGTATTACTCGCATGTTGCCACGACTTGTAGTGGTGGTTATACTGGTGAATATTTCTTACTTTGTCGTGTCAGTGGCTGTCGACCTTTCCAATATTGTCGGTAAAAGCATGCAGTCTACATTGGTAGATGTTGCGGATAACTCGGTGCGCTCGGCGTCTTCTTCGTATAGTAGCTGGACATCGGTATCCGACCGAGTTATATCTATCACCCCGACAGACGAGGAGTACATAAAAGAAAACATGTCTCCAGAAGAGAGAGAACAGTTTGAAGCCGACAAAGAAGCTCGCGCAGAAGCCAATCCCGACGACGCCGACCTCGATGTCATTGCCACACAGGCGGTGATAAACGGAGTAACACTCACGGGTACTGTAGTAATGTTTGCCAACCTCGCCGCCCTCGTCCCCATCATGCTCATGGCGTTGTTTGCGATGGTGGTGACGCTGTTAGTGTTGTTGTTGCGGCAGGCACTTATTATTGTGTT
>Ga0076292_121_pt1 | contig 21107 bp, 25 predicted proteins | sample RifGroC2_FD_67791 | JGI IMG/M metagenome (GOLD analysis project Ga0076292, IMG submission 67791) | Candidatus Saccharibacteria bacterium GW2011_GWC2_48_9
GTGTGAATATCCACATCGTTGTTAAAATCTTCGATGAGCTCTTTGTCATCGGCTAACACCGCAGCAAGTCGTAATTCAAACTGGCTGTAGTCTGCGCTCACCAGTACATTGCCGGGCTCTGCCACAAATGCCGTACGAATAGTGCGACCCAGTTCACTGCGAATAGGAATATTCTGCAAATTTGGCGCCGTACTACTTAGTCGCCCGGTTGCTGCCACGTCTTGATTAAACGTTGTGTGCAAACGGCCGTGCTCATCGGCAAGTTCAGGCAATGCATCCACATAGGTATTTTTGAGTTTTGCGAGTTCACGAGTGCGTTCTATAAGATCTATAATTGGATGCTGACCCTTGAGTTTGTCGAGTGTTTTTTGATCGGTACTGTAGCTAGTTTTGCCACGCTTGACGCCCGTCGTTGGTAGCTGCAGCTTCGTAAACAACACCTCGCCTAGTTGCGCAGGCGAACCGATATTAAATTCGTATCCTACCATTTCATACATTTTTTGCTGCAATCTCTGGTACTCGTCGCCAAGCTCTTTGCTCATTGCCTGTAGACGCACAGTGTCGATCTTCACCCCACGCTGCTCTATATCAAACAGCAATCGTACGAGTGGAAAATCAAACCTCTCGGCAATATCTGCGACTTTAGGCTTCAGTGCAAAGGCTGTATGCTGTGCACGATATACACTCCAGAGCGCAGCCATCACCTCACCCGCATTTGTCATATCGAGTTCACTGCCATAGAGTGACTCTAAGCTACGATTTCGTTGTAACGGATCGAGTAAAAAGGCGGCTTGACGCACATCGTGTACTTCATCGATTGCCGTATCTATACCCGCCTTCGCAAGATCATGCAGTGTGGCTTTGATATCGTAGCCAATCACGCGACTCATTCCCAGAAGTTTCCAGGTCTTACTCGCTACGCTCGGCAACGGCGCACGCATCACACTCGACTCGTTGAGTGACAACCATGCTTCGCCTTCGCTTACATAGAGCACCACATGTTCATCTATATGGATGTCATCTGTCCACTCGACAATTTTCAGTGAATCAATTTTGTGTTCAATGTACAGCCCGCCTTGTGGCACCACATCTTGCATATGAACCGGAAGACGCTTCACTAATGAATTAAATTCAAACTTTTTCAAAATAGCAGCAACCTTAGTGAGGTCAGTGCCGTTGATATCGGCTGCGTCCCAATCTACTTCGATAGGTGCATCGCAATAAATACGCGCAAGCTTTTGACTCATGTACGCCATGTCTTTGTCGTCGAGCAAATTCTGTTTTTGAGCGCCCTTGAGCTCGTCGATATGATCATATATACCATCGAGCGTTTCGTATTTTGTGAGCAGTGTTTGAGCCGATTTTGGGCCGATCTTGCGGACACCCGGGATGTTATCACTCGTATCACCCACTAGCGCCTTGTAATCAACAAACTGATCGACGCGAACACCATATTTATCGCTAAACGAGACGTCATCATATTTCGTCAGGTCGATTCCGCCTTTTTTAGTGATGTAGATGGACGTCTTGGGTGCAATAAGCTGCAGCATATCGTAGTCGCCCGAAACCACACAAGCCTCTACATCGTGCCCCCCTGCGTTCTGTGCAAACGTACCAATAATATCATCTGCTTCATAATGATCGATTTCATAGAGTGGCCAATTGAATGCGTCGAGTACTTCGCGTAGTGCGGGTAACTGCGCGTAAAAATCTTCCGGTGGCTTTGTGCGACCCGCTTTGTATGCTGGATAAATCTCGGTTCGCTTTGACGTACTGGTCCCTTTGATATCCCATGCGACAGCAATGTAGTCTGGTTCGAGCTGCTTGATAATTTCGATAGCAATACTGGCAAACCCAAACACACCTCCGATAGGAGTACCGTCTTTGAGCGTAAGGTTTGGCATGGCGTAATAACCACGATAAAATACGGATTTTCCGTCGATAACTACGAGTCGTTTGGTCATGTATTTAGTATAGCAGCTTAGGTTATTTACGTGCGCGAGGTATCCGCATTGCGCTGCGCTGTCGGGGAGTTGTGCCACCCCAGACGCCAAATTGTTCGTTGCGGCTCAAGGCGCCTTCTAGGCAGGTGGCAGTTATGGCGCACCGAGCACATATGGGGATAAGCTCCTTCTCCGCGCGGCGGTTGAACGCCACATTGTTTTCGCCCTCCATCGGAAAGAAGTCCGCCGGACTATCGCGACATTCAGCTCCTGGCTGAGTTGGTTTGTTTTCATGCATATATCTACTGTATCAGTTCTCGGGTGAGGTCAAACCATGTGCAGTTTGCTACAATGAATACATGCATACAAACCACGACATAAAAATAATATCTTTTGTAGGCCTGGCCGGCGCAGGCAAAACAACCGCTACCGAGTACCTAGCAGCAAAAGGTATTCCAAAAGTCTCGTTTGGTGATATCGTGCGTCGTAGCATGGAGCGGGCCGACATTGAACAGACGCCGCAAAACGAACGTGGTTTTATTTCTCACCTACTATCGCGTGGACACGCTCAGTTTATCGAACAACAAACATTGCCGCACTTCCACCATCTCATCGACGCAGGCCAGCATCGTATCGTCACCGATGGCTCAAGCTCTCTCGAAGAATACCGCGCCCTTATGGGCGCATTTCCCGGCAGTGTCACGACCATAGCTATCGTAGCACCGAAGCATCTGCGCTACGGCCGACTCGAGCACCGTGTATCGCATCCACTCACCCGCACAGAGGCTGTAGCGCGAGATATCGCCGAGACAGAGCACGAAAACAAAGCCGCTCCAATTGCGCTGGCCGACCACTACATTATCAACGACGGCAAAAAAGAGTTGCTCTACGAGCAACTCGATACGTTATTTGCTGAGCTGAAGTTTATTCGCTAAGTTCAAACTGCCTGATAATATGCTCGTCGAAGTGCCGCTCGTCTTCGAAGCTGTTATTGATTTTCACATCAGCCATGTCACGCACGCCCGCCATGTTGAGCGCAGAGCCGTCGTCATCGGCTGGTGGCGTCATTTCTGCATCTTCGTCGCAGCACCACTGCTCAAACGTCGCAGCGTCTTCTGCGCGACCTCGATGCGCCGCCTGAATACGATCGAAGCGAACTTTGCGATCTGCGTCGAGCCATAGCACCATGCCACCCTGAGACTGTATCACCTTTGCTTCTGCGGGGCGGCGAATACTACCAATAGCAAGGCCTTTATAGTCGTGAAGTCTCTTTTTTTCTTGGTACAGCTCCACAGTCCTGTGAATCAAATAATCTGGACCAAACTCTCGATGCCATTTGGCACTAAGCGTGCGCAGGTTCTCTCTTGTATGCTCTTTTTTCTGTATATCAAGTTCAGCACGCAATATATCGCTACCACTGACAAATAAATAGCCGTACTTGGTAAGTAAATTACCAGTAGTATCTTTACCCGCTCCACTCGTTCCAGAAATACCAACTATCTCAGGCAGTTTCATTAGCCCAGGTACTCGTGAAGTTTCTTGGCATCTTTGTGCTTACGAAGCTTGGCAAGCGCCTTTGCTTCTATCTGACGAATACGCTCGCGCGTGACAGCAAACTCTTGGCCAACTTCTTCGAGCGTGTGACTTTTGCCGTTTTCTAGACCAAAACGCATTTTGACAATTTTTTGTTCACGTTCACTAAGTGTAGAAAGCACAGACTGCACTTGTTCTTTGAGGAGCTGACTCGACGCAGATTCTTCTGGCGTTGTACTATCTTCGTCTTCGATAAAATCACCGAGTACACTGTCTTCCTCGTCGCCATCGCGGCCGACACCCGCATCAAGCGAGTGAATATCTTGCTTGATCTTCATGACGTATTCAATCTTCGACGGCTCCATCTCAAGTTCCTTTGAGAGTTCTTCCATGGTTGGCTCACGATTGAGTTCCTGAGTCATACGACGCTGCGTACGAAGTAGCTTGTTGATGGTCTCTACCATGTGCACCGGTATACGAATCACACGAGCTTGGTCGGCAATCGCACGAGTGATAGCCTGGCGAATCCACCATGTGGCGTAGGTACTGAACTTGAATCCTTTGTCTGGATCAAACTTCTCGACAGCACGTAGCAATCCGGTATTACCTTCTTGGATCAGGTCGAGAAAATCAAGACCACGGCCACTGTAGCGCTTGGCTATAGACACCACGAGGCGCATGTTAGCTTCTGCCATTTTGTCTTTCGGCTTGCTTAGCTTTGTCACACGAGTCTTCAGCTTGCTACGTTCCGCAGGGGTGGTCGATTCGTCTTTGAGTTTTGCGTTCACTTCTTCGAGTTCTTCTCGATTCGCAACAATTTCTTGTGCCAATGTGAGCTCGTCTTCAGAATTAAGTAGTGGAATCTTACCGATTTCACGCAAATACAGTCGCACTGAGTCGTCGCTCACGTCATCAAGATACTGGCCGTTAAGCGTATCTTCGTCTGGCTCTTCTTCGTCGAGCAAGTCTTTTACATCTGGTTCGTCTATTTCTGGCGCAAGTGCTTTTGTTGCGTCGGCAATGGGATCGTCGACGATTGGTGGTTTGATATCATCGCTCATGAATGAATTTCCTTGTTTAGAGTTTGGATCGCTTGCATCAGTGCGCGCACTTTTTCATCGTCGCCGTCCGTTTCGGCTTCGCGAAGTTGATCAGTGAGCTGCTTTTTTTGTTGTTTCTTGTGTTCGTCCTTTATACGGCGGAGCAAGCGCGCGGCTTCGTGGAACCTGTCTGTATCGGTCCAACCGGCGTATCGTGCATCGGCCTTCAATAGTAATATTTTTACATACTCAGCATAATTTTGCAACTCATCGGGTACATCCTGCACACGAGAATGCTGCGCTTGCAAGTAAGCTGCAACTGCCTGCCGGCCCTCACCCTCAAACAACGCTGCGTCCGTTTCTCGAAATAGGTCGTGTAATGCCGGCTCTGTGAGACCAAGCGCCAAGACGCTATCGTGATGCGCGTACTGCTGCTGCGCTGCCACATCGGATTGCTGTTGAGGTGCGACTTTCTTGTACGTCTTTTCTTCATGTTGCTTATCTGAAGCCATCTTGCTACGTAGCGCGCCAAGCGTGGTGTGGCTTATTTCGGCAATCTTTTGCAAGTAGTGCTCTTGCTCGACAGGGTCTTTGAGCGCATTTGTCACAGTCAGTGCGGCCGTCGTAAAGGCACGCTTGCCAGCGGCCGTCGTAACATCGTGGCGCGCTTGGTACTGCGCAAGTATCCAGTCCACCACCGGCATAGTATTGTCGATAGCCGCCTGCCACGCCGCCACGCTCTGCTGGATCAACTCGTCGGGGTCCTTGGCGCCTTCTGGTAATCCGATAATTGTCAGCGATACCCCCGCCTCTTCGGCGATTGGAATTGACCTTTCCGTTGCTGCGACGCCGGCCTTGTCGCCATCAAATGCGAGTCGTACATTGCCCGTCAGTCGTCCAAGTGTCTTGAGGTGATGTAGTGTCATAGCCGTACCCGCTGAAGCAACCACATGCTTCACTCCAGCCTGCCAGCTGCTCACTACGTCGAGATTTCCCTCTACTACCACGCAGTAGTCATGTGTGCGAATCGCTTCTTTTGCCTGCGATAGTCCGAATACATGCCAACTTTTGTCGTAGAGCAGCGTTTGCGGCGTATTGAGATATTTGGGAGCATTTGGGTCATCGCGCATGATCCGCCCGGTAAATCCAATCACATCACCACTGCCGTCCATAAGTGGCACCATCATGCGACCTTTAAATAAGTCACCGCCAAATCGATTTGTCAGCCCCGCTTCTTGCAACTCTTTTTTTGAAAAACCTTTTTTGGTGAGAAATTGCACGAGCGCATTACCAGATTCTGGCGCGTAGCCCAAGCGGAACGCTTCGGCAGTCTCGCGAGACACAGCACGTTTTTTGAACACATAGTCGATAGCGTGTTGATTGCGTAGCATGCTGTGCTGAAAGTATCTAGCAGCGAGTTCATTGGCTTCGCGCAGGCGTTTTTTCTTGGCTGCAATATCACGCGCTTTATCGTTCTGGTACAAGCTTAGGTCGACATTTGCTTTGCGTGCCAGGTGCTCTAGTGCACCACGAAAATCCATCCCCTCAACATCCATCACAAAGCTAAAAATATCGCCGCCCTTATTCGAAGAAAAATCATGCCAAATATTCTTTTCTGGACTCACGAAAAAACTAGGTGTTTTTTCACCGCTGAATGGACTCAAGCCCTTAAAGTTTCGTCCTGCGCGCTTGAGCTCAACATACTCGCCGACCACGTCTTCAATAGCCAGTCTCGCTCGCACCTCTTCTTTGGCATCTTGCATACTGTATAGTATAGCACTTTACCCCTTGTCTACCTCTATTGCTTATGGTTAAATAGGGCTAGCTATGGATCCAAATCAAACTCCACCACCTTACAACCCTGGTGGCTACCCACCACAAACTCCGCCGCCTGGTCAACCAGTATACGGTCAGCCTGCCCCTGCGCCCTCGCAGCAACCTACCTATGCTACACCTCAAAGCTATCAGCCACCTCAACCTCAACCAGCTGCGCAAGCACCCCAGCCCGCGGCCAGCTGGTACACCCCAGCTCCCAAGCCCAACGCCGACAAGCCAGGAGATGTCGACTCGTACCTACGTGCTGCCAGCGCACCAAGCCCTCTCACTCAGCAGCCAACCAATACGGTGCCAGGCCAAATGGTTGGAGGTCAGTATTCTATCGATTATCTTGACCAGCTTGCCCCTCAGTCCAAACAGCCTATCGAAAAAAAGTTTATCTTCGCGGGCATTGGTGCCGCCCTTGCGCTTACCATTGCAGCGTTTTTGGTATTTGCAACACCCAAGACAACGTCTGTTGCCAACGAGATAAAACTCTACACCACCATGGTTGCGATAACAGAAAACACAAAGCGTTCTAACCGACTCGTCAAAGACAGTCAGCTCGCCGCTATCAACGGAAACCTGCAAACCACACTCATCAATGCCACTCGAGACATGGAAACGCCACTTGAGAACATGGGCCAAGACCCCTCAACGCTTAAATCAGCCGCCAAGAGCAGCGGTGGCCAATACTCAGACACCAAACTCGGTGCCGCACTTGAAGACGCCCGGCTCAACGGTGTCTACGACCGAGTCTACGCAAACGAGATGGACACAAAAATGCAACTAATCCTAGCCTATATGGCGAGTATTAAGAAAAACAATAGTCGCGAATCCATGCAGGCATTTATTACCAAAAATGAGCCTAGTTTCAAAACGATTCAGGAATCTATCGAAGAATTTCAAAATCCAGGCGAAACAACCGATAGTTAGTTCGCAACTTGCTCGCCGCTCACGAGCCGATAGCTCAAACGCGCTAAGTCAAACACTTCATCGTGACTCAGCTGGCCACTACAAATGATTGTGTTCCAGTGTTTTTTACTCAGGTGGAAGCCAGGTATGACGGTCTCATACCTCTCACGTAAACTTACCGCAAGTACGGGGTCGCATTTCAAGCTAACACGTAGTGGCTTACTGCCTTCAGCTACAATTGCTACGATCTTGCCTTCGGGCTTTTCGCCGTATTTGTACACTGCAGTTCCTTCGCCAAACGGATAGTCGAGCCACACATTAGCGTATTGCAGTATATGATCTTCAAATTCTTTGTGCGTCATGCTTTTACTTTCCCTAAATAGTATTGTAATTCTTCGATACTACCCCTGATATCTTCGAGCGCTCGGTGCTGCTCCGGTTTGGTAAATCTCTTCTTGTATTTACCTTCCATTACAACCTTCCAAGCAGTAACATCAAGCATACGGTAGTGTAGTTTTTCGCTAAGACGCGGCCACTCGTTGTCGATAAACTTGCGGTCTTGGTGGATAGAATTACCGGCCAGTATAACCCGGGTATTTGCGTCAAAATGCGCTTCGAGAAATTCGAGCAGCTCGTTTTCAACCGTTCTACCATTTTTGCCGTCAGCGTTTTGTGCAGTCAACGCCTCGCGCACTTCAGAATACTTTTCCCAAAACTCACCTACCATGCGAGTCTTCATGAGACTCGGTCCGACTTTTTTTACCGCTTCGTAGGTGGCGATTTCTTTCATATCCCAATCGGTTGCTATTGCCGCAACTTCAAGTATCCTATCGTCCACAGGGTCAAGTCCGGTCATCTCTAGATCCATCCAGAGGAGCTTTGCTTTTTTTGTCATATGCTCCAGTATAACAGATTAATGGCGAATATATTGCATAATGTATTCTTTGTGATATAATATACAAGTTCTCGTGACCGCGAGAGCTTCCCTACGGAAGGTATGTGTATGTCACATAACGCAAGCTCGTGCACCGACAAGTTGTCGCGCTGGGCGACACCGCCGCTGCTGTCCATTTTGGACGCAGAGAAGAAGGGGAAGCTGCTGGCCGACAGCCTTGTCGATGCTTCGCGCAAATGCGTGGAGAGATTCGACGAGCGTCAGCAGCTCAAGTTCGGCAGATTTCCGACTCAACGTGAGCGCAAGATGACCGAGGTTATCAACAAGCTCCAGGGGTGGGGGTACGTCGTGTACCAGAGCGAGACACGGAGCGGTCTCATGATCACCGAGAAGGGGCGCAAACATCTTCAGCGACTACAGCAGCATGCTCGCGGAGTTCCCAAGGTGCTGAGCGCCTGACAACACGAGAACATCCGTGCCTGCGAAGAGGAAACTCCTCTTCGCAGGCACGACCTCCTAGTACTATTCACCGCACCACATGACGACCATTAACGGTCGTCATTTATTGTAGGCGAAAATTATTATCTTTGATCAAACTTGAGGCTGAGTGAGTTGATACAATACCTCTGATCTGTCGGTACACCCAAACCTTCACCCTCAAACACATGGCCAAGATGGCTACCACAGTGAGCGCACGTCACCTCAGTGCGAGCCATACCCATACTATCGTCTGGCGTTAGTACCACTGTGCCATCAATCGCATCATAAAAGCTTGGCCAGCCGCAATGTGCATCGAACTTGTACCCTCATCAAAAACACTATCATACTCGCCCGTAAACGCTGGTTCAGTACCCTTCTCGCGCAGTACATGGTACTGCTCGGGCGTTAATTCATCCTGCCATTCACTCTCGGTTTTATTTGTCCTCATCCCTCTATTATACCCCTAGGTGCATATCTTCTTGTATTATGCCCTACCGGATGATACATTCTATGATATATAGTTGACATGAATGCATTATATTGATATAATATAACTATTATGATGGATTTGGATTACGATACCAAGAAAGCTTATGCAGTAGAACGTATCTCGGAAGAGCATTTTGGGAGCAATCTGCATGTCAAGAAAATCATCGCCAGTGATATCGTAACAGGACCCGACGCGTATGCAACGCTTTTTGCAGATGACACCGACACACTATACTTACTCATAGAATCCAGCGACATAGCGATGACACTTGCCGACGTGAGGAGTATGGTCAGGTCAATGAACATAAAGGCAAAAGGCTATTTCATTCCTCGCCAAGATGGTAATTACTTTGAAACTCGTGGCCGAGAGATCTACTCAACTGTTTTTCCAGGTCGTAAAATATCGCCGACGAGTATTGCGTTCTACCAAACCTTAAGTTTGTACAATCCAGCACTAGTACAGGTAGAGCACCTTAAAGGTGACTTGCGAAGCTACAATGTCGTCGGTAAACATTGGCGCAAGGAGTACGATGCATCTTTCATAGAAAAGAGGATGCATAGCGATGGATAACACCCACCACATCGAACTCAAAGAAAAGAAGCGCCTTCAAGAAATCACCGATAGCGCCATCACGAACATCGAACTTTTTCGTCAGCAAGCTAAAGCAGCCCTGAAGCAATATTCCAAAAGGGAACGCAAGCTGCTCGAACAACTCCACCAAGACACCTCACAACCATACGACTTCTTAGATCAAGTTGAGACGCAGCTGATCCCCCTACGACAAGCACTCAACGCAAAACGCACCAACGATTCATTCAAAAAAACACTTGCCAAACATACACTTCAACGCACCAGCGAAGTGCAACCCGCTGTCGATCTTGTTATTGATTACAGTGACAACTTCCATATCGAAACATTCGTGCGTAACAATAGCAGCCTCACCTCACTCCATGCAGACTGGCTCAAGGCGTTTGTCACAACTATGGGGATAGAGGAAATTTCCAGCCTCAAAAAACACTATAGCGATGCAGTACTGTACCGTTTAGTAGCCGCAAATCATGCCATTACAATCGTAGATCCAAACAGTGGCATAGTTCGACGAATGCTCGATACAACCGGCATTCGACGCGAACGACGCAAAACTATCGCACACGAAAACAGCCGCATGCGCAAGATTACCACGCGGCGCTCAGAACTCAGCCAATTGCACGATGGGCTCATCCCTATGATTTCATCTGTCGACTGGAACATTATGGAAGTACTTGCGCTACGTCAAGAATATGAAAAAAAGCTAAGCTCACTGTCCGTAGACGATGTACTAGACGACAAACGCCGCCTAGAATTATTTGACTCTGTGACAAGTGAGTTCAAGAAAAAGCATGCAGTACAATCGGTAACGACAAGCCTAGAATCGGCTCGCCAGTCTAGCGCTGGTGTCGACACTCTACTGCTGCGTATTTTTGACCTATCAACTACGCAAAAAAACCGACTACTCACTGACTTCAAAGAATACCGTGACATCGACGACGAAGAAGTCGCGATCACTCAAGCTCGTGCACAACGCAAGAACAATCTCAGGATTACATAGCACGCGTTACTGTTGACGACGCATCCATGGTATATTACAGATATATGAAAAAGCATAAGCATTCTGGATTTACTATCGTAGAACTATTAATTGTAATCGTGGTCATAGGTATCCTAGCCGCTATTACTATAGTTGCATTTAACGGTATACAGACCAGGTCAAAAGCAGGTTCCGTCGAATCACTCCTAGCAACTGTCGAGAAGAAAGCCAAACTCTACCAATCTATCAATAGCCAACTACCTACCGCTGAACAGTTTTATTACAATCAAGCTATTGGAAGCACCACAACAAATAGCGGACCCGCAGAAGCACGGCTCGATGGCGTCACTATCGCCGCACTCAACTCTGGTTCACCAAATCCTCAGATAGGCAGCACCCCGAACACGAACGATGGAACACGCAATGTGCGCTACGTATATCAAACCACAACCTGCGCATGGCTAGACTACTGGGACTACAACAACAACCGCATCACCACACTCGGCACTACTCCATCTTCAAAACGCATCGGCTGCTAACATCTCCCTACCCGTACTTTTATCGTAATACTATAAAAGTGCTAAATGTTATGTAAACTTGACATTGTGTTAAGTTTACTATACATTTGTATATACAATACGGTAAATAAGGAGACTATCATGCTCGAATCTATTCAAAGTTTTGTTGAAACAACCGATCCAATATGGCAGTGGCTCGCCGTCGGACTAGCTGGTGCTATCCCCTATGTAGAATCGTATCTGGCTGCGGCGTTAGGGGTAGCGGCTGGTGTTGCGCTACCTATTGCAATCATAGCCGCCTGCGTAGGCAACTGGGTGTCAATGTTTGCACTCGTGCAATTTGGACATTCGTTTCGTGAGCGTTACATGGGCAATAAAGAGCCCGAGGGTAAGATGTTTAAATTCAAACAAGCGTTCAATAAATACGGTGTAGTAGGAGTGAGCTTGTTTGGACAAACCCTACTCCCAAGCCAGCTCACCTCCATGGGCATGATCGCACTCGGTGCTCCCAAAGGAAAGGTGTTGTTTTGGCAAACAATCTCGATCATCATCTGGGGTGTAGGGTTTGGGTTGCTCGCCTATGCAGGTGTCAACGTATTTCAGGGTCGGTAGCTCGTGACGCTTCACAATAAGGTACGCCAGGCTCGAACGCAACTCGGACTCACCCAGTCTGAGCTTGGCGTAAAAGTCAGCGTCACAAGACAGACGGTGGCGTTTATCGAAAAAGGAGAATTCGCCCCTTCTGTTGCTCTAGCACTCCGCTTAGCAAAGGCACTGAATACACCAATTAATGAGCTGTTTTGGCTCGAGGAAACCGCGCAGTGAAACAATTTTTTTCTATCAAATCACCTCTTTGGCAGATTCTCGCAGCTACCCTTCTCTATGTAGTTGTGTTACTTATCACCTACGACAAACAACATAGCACCGCCGAAGGTTTTACCCCCGCACGCATCGGCATGTTCGTTGCGGCGGCGCTGGCAATCCTCTACTCCATTATCTACACCATGGCCATTACTCGCTACAACAAGCGAAACCCTCACGACAAGCTCAGCATAACGGGAGTAAAGCCGGCAGAAATCCGCGACGAAGACGAGGGTATGCGCATGATCACCGCACGTGCCACCGAACGAGTCTATCGCTATCACTCGTTCGCCCTACCACTTTCAATGGTATTTATCGCATTGTCCGACGCCTCAGCGTACGGCGTGAGCACAATATTGTTTATACTCACGCTTGGCCACTACCTCACGTTTTGGCGTGGCGTTTGGCCGGCATTTCGAGAAACCTCCGAAGAGTGAGTGTTGGCATGTAAAATACCACCATAACAAGGTGGTATTTTTGTATATGGCTCACGAACTATTCTTTCTTTTTGTCTAGGCGATCGAGCTTTGCAAAATGAATAATCATATAAATCACAAGTGCGGTTGCAAGTAATGTGATTGCGGACGATACGAACGCGCCCCATTTAAAATCTGCAGTGCGTCCCCACAACTCGAGCGTCCAGGTACTTGCTTCCAGCCCTTCACGCGTACCGACAATAAACTGCACGATAGGGTTGATAAACCCTTCTACGAGCGTCTTCACTGTTGCACCTGCCGCGGTACCTATCGCGAGGCCAACCGCGAGACCGACTACTCCCTGTGTACGCAAAAACTCCACAAACCCATTCGCATGTCCTCGTGACGCTTCTCGTGCACGAGTGCGTGCGGCGACTGCACGATTTTTTAGTGCTGCAGTTTTTGCGGGCGAAGTTTTCGTCTTTTTGGTACTTTTATTCGATTCTGCCATTATTGCTCCTTCAGAAATTCAATTAATTACTTCGTAGTATACTACTCTTTGCCCAGGTCTTCGAGAAGCTTACGGGCTTTGGCAATTTTACGAGGATTCACGCTCGACCCCAGCGATCCATAAATACTCAACGACTGTTCCACAATGCTCGCATCGGCAACGGCAGCACCAAGCTTTCGAAACCTATCTGCTTTCCAGGTGCGAACATCCGGGTGCTCGCTGCGTACAAGGCTGTGCTCTACACTTTCTATCACACGCACCGCATCTGCACGCATACCCTGCCGACCTAGCTGCAAGGCGAGATCAGCAACAGCTTTAAATTTGTTGCGAACATCGATATCCGGAAACACTCCCTCGAGTGCAAAAAGTCGAGCACTCGCAGACGCCAAGTCATTTTGTGACATTGCAGATATAAAGCCACTATAGTCTTCGAGCACCCGCCTACCTCGCTCCGGCTTATACAGATTCATGACAAGGCGTGTATCGTGTGGGTTCAGCACATCACCCCCAGCGATAAGCCCGGGATCTTTGCCAAACATCAACCATGGATGTTTAGCGGCAGCACTACGCACATCATCGAGTGACGATGATGCTTCGATCAGTCTATCGGTCTTGAGAAACACCGATGCAAAATCAACTCCTTCTTGTAACTGATTATCGATCGACGGCCCGCTAAGTGCGCTGGTCACGTCTCCGCTTAGATGGGGAGACAATGGGTCCGCAAGATATAGCCCCCCACTTTCATTACCCGCCACTACAAACGCATGCCTATTCGCATATCCTACGTAATGCGGTACGTCTATGCTATCAAGTAGCTCAGATAGTACTATCGTGTGCCCGTAGCAGTCTGTGGCCTGCTGCGCGGCAACCTGCTCTTCACTCATGGAAGGATTATCCGTCGACATACGCTCATAGCGCAGTGTCTTACTCACCAATTTTGCCATTGAGAAACTCGCATCTCGAACATCAGTGTAGGCACCATCAGACTCAACGAACCGCCTTCCTATGTCCGATATTTTTGGTGATGCAACAAGAAGATACCGATCGTTCTCACTATCGGCGTTCTCGTGATGTGGGGTATAAAGTTTGTCGGAATACATACAGGTGTAGCTACTTGGTCGAGCGTGACAACAAGTGTTGCGTCGCTAAAACATGTACTATACCATATACGTTTCGTTAAAACAACTTCCTGCAGTGCTCTACATCTTATTTGGCGCAACGATACCCAGTATCATCAAGCCGGCACGGAGCGTATCTGCATATGCTGCAACTAAGCCAGCACGGTGCTGTTCGTGATCACTCCCGACGACTCTATTCTTTTCGTAGTAACGGTTAAACTCTTGAGCAAGTTCGAACAAGTAATTACAGATATGATGCGGAGCAAGTTCCTGGGTCGCAAGTTCCATCACTTCGCGGTACTCTCCGAGTTTTCGCACAAGCGCACGATCTTCGGGTCGCACGGTAGTAGGCACGCCGGTGCTACCAAGTTTCTCTAAAATCCTTCGAGCTCGAGCATGAGCGTATTGTAAATATGGCCCGGAGTTACCCTGCAAGCTTACTGTCTCGTCTAGATCAAACGCGATATCGCCACCGAGTCGGTAACGTGCGAATACATATTTTATTGCACCAATAGTCACGTCGTTTACCAGCGATTTATCGTCTACAAGTTCGCTTACTTTTTCGCGCACCGCATCGATAACATCGATACCACGCGTCACATTGCCAAGCCGTGAACTCATTTTTTTGCCGTCGCCAAATCGGACAGTGCCATTGGTCAAATGTGTCATAGTGCCAGCCAGTTCAGGCGAAAATGTCTCCGCTGCTGCGAACACAACTCGCATGTATTCTTTTTGATCATTTCCAGTAATAAGATACCGATGGTCAAACCCATAATCTTCTCGCTCACGCCAAATCACGCCAATATCTTTTGTCTCGTAGGTCGGCAGGCCTTTCGATGTCACAAATACACGCGTATGGAGATGTTTTGACTCATCGCCCTCGAACACCACAGCCCCCTCTGATTCTTTCAGGTTGCCTTTTTCTAGCTGTTCTTTGACTACTTTTAGACCTACAGGAGCTGTTTCGCTTTCCGGATAGTAACGGAGTGGCGCAACTTCGATAGTCGCGTAGAAGGCCTCGAAATAATCATAGCTCCATTGTCGAGTCGTCCAATAGATTTGTGCAAGTGGCGACTCATGATCGCGAGTGTCGTGAAAGCCATATATCGTTTTATTGAGTTCATCAATCTCTGCTTTGTTGTCCGCCCCCTCTTCGTAGGCAGTCGCACCTCGTACGTAGGCTGCGCTAATCCAGCGTGCGCGTTCAAACGCATCCTTGTTGCTTCCGAGTGCTTGTAACTTGTCCGGGTCTTTGCCACCAAGTTCGGCGCGCATACCCCATAGACACTTGGCTACGTGCAGCCCTACGTCACCCCCAAAGCTCGTGCGCTGCAGCTGTGCACCGCCGACCAGCAGAAGTCGAGACATGATATCACCAAAGATAGTTTGGTACAGGTGTCCCGTATGTAGCTCTTTAAATGCGTTCGGGCAGCTATACTCAAGTACGATTTTTTTACCACTATAAATTGGCTTTGGTTCTGCGTGCAATAATTGTAAAAGTGCCTCGGGCTTGAGGGTGATATTTATAAACCCGGGGCCTGCAATCTCTACTTTTTCAAATGCGCCTGGCTCTGATATTTTTTCGGCAATCTTCTCTGCGATAGCTCGTGGATTTTGCCCCACTTGCTTAGCAAGTTGCATAGCGACATTTGTAGTGTAGTCGCCAAACTGCGCTTCTGGACGCGACAAATTTGGCGTAACATCTACGCCAAATTCATCTTCTACAATAGCTGAAATGGTATGAGAGATTTGCTCCATGCGAGCAATTATAACAGATTTACCTCTGTAGAACTAGCGCCCTAGACGAGCTCTGCGCCAAGCTCTTCGAGGAGTTCAGGGTCTGGCAAGCCAAGCTCTGCAAAACTACCCGATACCGGGCTGAGTCCGCGTACATTTTCAACAAGTACGTTGAGCACTCGCATGTCGTCGCCTGTGCCCATATGGGCGATATCTCGTGATCCGTGGTCTATTTTGTCCATTTGTTTTGTTTCTTTTCGTTAATTTGTATTTTCATTATAGCACTTATGTTTACGGATGTCAATCACATGACGCATAATGAATGGGTGTATCCTATTGGACTCAATGCGCCCAGTATTTGAGTTAGCGTTATTTTGCTGAGCGTATCAAGCCAATAAACAATGGGTGTGCAGTATCTGGCCGACTCTTGAATTCTGGGTGTGCTTGTGTCGCGACGAAATATTTACTCTCTGGAGCTTCAACAAATTCTACCAGCTTGCCGTCTGGTGATGTGCCGCTAATGACCAAGCCGCCCTTTTCTATTGCCTCTGCAAACGCCTGATTTACCTCGTATCGATGTCTATGTCGCTCGACAACTTCTGTCGCGCCATACACTTCAGCCACTTTACTTCCCTCTTTGAGTACGGCACTGTAATCGCCGAGGCGCAAAGTGCCACCAGTCGACTCCTTACCCTCTTGCCCTGCCATGATATACACCACGTTGTGTGGCGTAGCACTATCGAATTCGTTGCTGTGAGCGTCTTCGAGTCCGCCTCTTCGGGCCGCAGCAATTACCGCCACCTGCAAGCCTAGACAGAGACCAAGATACGGCGTGCCTGTACGCAGTGCATAATCCGCTGCAGCTATTTTGCCCGGAATACCACGTTCACCAAAACCACCCGGCACAAGTAGTGCATCGACAGATTGAAAATCACTATCACTAGCTGTTTCAGCGTTGAGCCATTTAACGTGCAGGTTCACCTCTTCGTGCCACGCTGCGCTTTTAAGCGCTTCGAGCACAGATATGTACGTATCTTCGTTGTCCATGTATTTTGCAACAAGCCCTACCGTCACGTCACGGTCGCGAACAGTACTCTGAGCAAGCATAATATCCTGCCACTTGCGGAGTGCAGGTGCGGTGTCGTTGCCCGTAAACTTCGCAAGTACGTCGTTGATGCCGCTTTCGGCAATGATGAGGGGGATTTTAAACACGGTTTTTGCATTGTGCAGCATCACCACAGCATTTTCGGCTACACCACTAAACTGCGCAATTTTCGTTGCAACTCCCGCCGGTGCTGGATCATCGCTACGTACAACTACGCAATCTGGCACGATACCAAATCCGCGGAGTTCGTTGAGCGCATTTTGGGCGGGCTTGGTTTTAAACTCCTTACTCGTACCAATAAATGGCACGTACACCACGTGTACATAGAGGCAGTTTTCGCGACCTACTCGGCCTGCAAATTCGCGAATCGCTTCGACGAAACTGAGTCCTTCGTAGTCACCTACCGTGCCGCCCACTTCGACGATATGCACCTCGCTCCCATCTGCGGCGAGTTCTATCGCATCCTGGATCGCACCAGTCAGATGCGGCACAAGTTGTACTGTCTTTCCGCCAAACTTACCCGCACGTTCATCTGCGATGAGATTCGAAAGTAGCTGGCCGCTGAGTGTGGCGTTTTTCTGAGTAAGCTCGATATCGAGAAAACGTTCATAATGCCCAAGGTCTAGGTCGGTCTCCGCACCGTCTTTTGTCACAAAGCATTCTCCATGCTCCGCTGGATTCAAAAGACCCGCATCTACATTGAGATACGGATCACATTTTTGTATCGAAACTGTCACACCTTTGGCCTGAAGTACTGCACCAATACTCGCCGCGGTGATGCCTTTGCCCACTCCGGACAAAACGCCGCCTGTCACGAAAATATATTTCTTAGATTGTCCCATGTTAGTCTTCCTGTCCATGGGATTTTATTATAACAGCAATTTACACCTATCCGCTAGCCAGTGGCTTATATTATCGCACTCTGTCTGTATAATAACGCTTCGCCCCGTTGGTAGCATCGAGCGCCTTTGCACCAATAGCGCGGGCTATACGAATCGAAGCTTCGTTCTCGTTTCCAATATCGAGCATCAGTTCATATTCTGACTTATATCGTGCCGCTACCGCAGCTACACTTGCGCGCATGATTCCTTGGCCAGTGAAATCTTCATCTGCGTAGTACACAAGCTCCATAGTACCTCTATCTTTTCCTCGCGTAATACCATACACAACACCGGCAACTGCACCCTGTTCTCCAGCCGTGATTTTGAACGCACGGCCGTCTTTACGAGGCTGTAGGCCATTTATTAGTTCTATATTTATTTCACCCTGGTTGATTGCCGTAGGATTCTCTTGTGCAAGCCGAAGCAGCTCTGGGTCATCAAAGCCAGTCTCTTCAAGCAGGACGCCCACCTGTTCCGTGCCGAGTATCTCGGGGTTTTCGAGTGGAATGTATGTTTCAGTTGTGTTTGTTTTGAATGCTTCTATTGACATTTATATTAATCATAGCATAGATGCTTGATTAAGTCAATACATGGTGGTATACTATACTTAATCGCAGAAAGGCTGCGATACGACAGAAGTCAGGTGGTGACTTTATGCCTCATGAGGTGCTTGCAGACCCCGGTACAGTCAGCGTGACAGCTTTGATCGACGTTGACAGTGGTCGCATCGATCGATACAGGCCGGATCGGCCCATTCGACTATTGGACGACGAGCGTGGATGGGAGATGAATCTCGAATACATTTTCATCTCGCGCGAAACAGCGCACATCATGCACACAGGGAAGCTCGCGATCAACATACGAGAAGGAGGTGAAACCTACCAGGTTCCACTCACCATCAAGAGAGTCGGTAGCGAGTGGACGCTCACCGTAATGCTGGCAAGCACAACCGCATAGCCCCTCGGGTCTTTCCTCCTCATTTCGCTGAGTGACCGGAAAGCCCCGAGGGGCTTTTCATATCTACTCTTTTTTACAAGCCGCATCAGCATCGGCAAGTATTTGCTCCGCAGAGCTGCCTTTTTCGTACATATATTCACAGCCGTCACGCATTGCCCAATGACTCACAAGAGGCTGCAATACTTCCCAGCTACGCACTACTTCGTCGTTGGACGTAAAGATGTGTTTGTGCCCGCGAATAGCATCAACAATCACCTGCTCGTACGCGTCGGGCAGCACCACACCAGCGGGATAGTTAAACGACAGCCTGGTTTCTTCGTATTCATACTCGTAATCTGGCTTGAGTGTGTTAAGGGCGATTTCTATGCCTTCTTCTGGCTGTATACGAAAAATCAAGCAGTTGGTCTGTGCATCGTGAAATTTTTTGAAATAGACTTTGATTTCAGTAAGTTTTTGGTCGAGCGCTTTACCAGTAGTGAGATAAAATGGCACGCCAGTCCACTTCGGCGCATCCGACTCAAGCCGGACCGACACAAACGTTTCGGTAGTGCTGCCGGGATTTTCTACCTCGTCTTGGTAGCCGGCATACTGTGCACGCACCGTCGAGGTCACATCCGCTGGACGCAGACTTTTGAGCGCACCAAGTCGGTGTAGTGCAACTTGGCTCCAGTGCATGTCGCCCGGAATATCCATAATGACAAGCGACAATAATTGCATCAAGTGCCCCTGCACAATATCGCGAAGCGCGCCTGTTTGCTCATAAAATTGCGTGCGACCTTCGATATCGATGGATTCATATGCTTTAATCTCGATCTTTTCGATAGCCGAATTGTCCCATACATGAGCAAACAGCGCATTGTGAGCACGAAAGGCAACGATATTCTGCGCCATTTCTTTAGCAAGATAATGATCGATCCGATATACTTGCTCGTCGTCGAAATACTCACTTATTTGACTCGACATATGCTTTGCACTCTCTAGATCTGTACCAAACGGCTTCTCAAGCATGAGCTTGACGCGGTCATCGTTGATACCTGCACGACCAAGCAGTTGCACTATCTGCCCCGACGAACTTGGCGGCACAGACAAGTAAATCAACAATTGATCGTTTTCGGTCATGTTAATCTCGGTTTTGAGTCGCTCGTACTCACTAGGATTCGCGACGTCCATAGTGATGACTCGGGTGCGCGCAGCCAGGCGCTCATCTCGTATCAGTAGCTTCTCGTCTACTTCTCGACGCGACACACCTATCACCTCTAAGTCGTCAAAATTGCCAGTAACAGTAATCTGCTCCAGTGCTGGAATAAGTTTGCGGCGGCTCAAATCGCCCGTAATACCGAAGATAAGAAGTTTTGTAGTCATATATATTTATTATACACTGCGAGCCCGGCACACACTTAGTTTCATTCACCTTCAAACATGCTATACTGCAAGCAATATGACAAAGCCAAGCACAATACCTCCAAAAGCCAACGTCAAAAATGACCTCATTTTACTCTTCTCGGTACCCATACTAGTGATACTGGCGGCAATCGCCCTTGTGTACACCCCTCGCCTATTTGCTAACCCTTCGTACGACTTTATTTACAGCTCGTGCGCAGGCTATAGTTGCTCGACAAACTTTAGTGTCGGCTCAGATCAAAAAATTGCCGAAGAGCCGTCAAATAATACTTCGGTATCTGCCGATCCCGTACTGTACTACTACGATACGTCAGAGGGCAGCTCCACCAACATCACCTACACCCAGGCGCGTGAACACTCCCTACTATCTTCGCAAACTGCTCCAGACGACTACAAGCTGACACAAGAAAATGGTGGAAGCGGCTTCTTATTTTGGAGTAGCAACTCAGACGGTACATCGTGGTATCTGGCAGACGGGCTCAAGAAAAAACATATCGACCTCCGCTACAATGACGACAATTATAGTCCAGTAAACTTTATAGGATGGGTACAAAAATGACCGTAGACAAAACCACGCTCCTCGACGCACTGCGCTCCGCTATTGCCGAAGGATCAATAACACGTCAAGATGTTGAACAACTTTTTCCTGCGCAACAAACCAGTGCACCCATAGGCACAGAGAACACATCTCGTCTCTCGGCTGTCGACATAATGTTTTATATCGCTGGCGCAATACTCTATGCAGCGCTACTATCTGTACTGGCGCAAACATGGCAAGATAATTCACCTGTGCTACGCATACTACTAAGCGTCGGCATGGCTAGCGGGTTATGGGCGCTCGCCTATTACCTTGCACGTAGCAGCTTTCAAAATGATATCCGCAAAGGACTCACCAACTCTCTTTTGCTCACCGGCTCTTTGGCT